>CDZA01074764.1_pt1 | contig 17903 bp, 19 predicted proteins | sample 554881 | NCBI WGS metagenome assembly CDZA01 (sample SAMEA3182082, study PRJEB8094) | gut metagenome | biome: human; feature: gut; material: Stool; isolation source: human stools | place: Canada | collected 2012-12-04
ATCAGGTAATTTTGATACATCACACATCCTCCTTTGGTAATCCTACAGATGTTGATTATCTTTCATAATTATAATATAATATAAACAGCCGGAAACACCATAGACAGTTTGCCGAAAGCTGAAAGAACGGCAACATATCCCGCCAAACTGTCGACTTAATTTGTAAACTTTTTGTGGAGGCACAATGAAGACGGATGCGAGAGTGAAATACACCAAGATGGTGCTGAAAAAAGCGCTGCTGGAGTTGATGCAGCACAAGCCGGTCAATAAGATCACGGTCAAGGAGATTTGCGAACGAGCAGAACTGAACCGCGCGACCTTTTACGCCCATTATTCCGACTGCTTCGACCTGCTGGAGAGCATCGAGGAGGAACTGTTTGGGCAGTTCGAACGATCCATGCAGAGCTATACACGCTCGTTTGATATTGCGGGGCTTGTGGGTGGGCTTTACCGGATCGTTCAGGAAAACGAGGAGGTCTGCCGTGTCTTGCTGTTCGGGCGTCGCAGCACGGAGCTGATTCACCGGATGATCGCATATGCGCACGATCTGAGCATTTCCGCGTGGCGAAAGACCCTGAAAAATGCGTCCGCAGACGAGCTGGAAATGCTCTATCTCTGCCTGTCGAACGGACTTCTGAGCGTCGTGTTGGACGGGTATGACCGGTTTGACCAGCAGAGCGTGATCCGGTTCGTCGAGCAGATGTACCGGCAGGCGATTGCGCCGTTCATGTAGGGTGTATCTGAAAACTCCCAACGCACCCGGACAGCGGGCCTTTTTGCGGTGCGCCGCGTCATTTTTCCTTGAAATACGTCAGTATTCCTGCGAAAAAATGTCTTGCGCAACGCAAAAATCCCTCGCTGCCGGTCACATCATGAGTTTTCAGATACACCCTAAAGAAAAACAGGAGGACGGATCCATTGATGCAAATTCAGGGACTTCAAAAGCTGACGCTGCTGGATTATCCAGGGCGGACGGCCTGTACGGTGTTTTTGTCCGGCTGCAATTTTCGCTGCCCGTTCTGCCATAACGCGCCGCTGCTCACCGCAGCGGACGAAGACGGCATGGACGAAGACGAGCTGCTGGCGTTTTTGAAAAAACGGCGGGGGCTGCTGGATGGCGTCGCCGTCACCGGCGGTGAGCCGCTTTTGCGCCCGGAGCTTCCCGCTCTGCTGGAAAAGATCAAGGCACTGGGCTATGCGATCAAGCTGGACACGAACGGCGCGTTTCCGGAGCAGCTGGAGGCAGTCGTGCGCGCGGGGCTGGCAGATTATGTTGCCATGGATATCAAAAACAGTCCGGCGCGCTACGCGGAAACGGCTGGTGTTCCGGGGCTTGCCCTGACGCCCATTTTCAGGAGTGTTTCGTTTTTGCTGCGCGGCACGGTTGATTATGAGTTCCGGACGACCGCAGTTGCGGAGCTGCATGATGACGCGTCATTTGTACAGCTGGGAGACTGGCTCATGGGTGCGAAGCGGTACTATATCCAGCGCTTCCAGCCGCGCGATACGGTCCTGCGGGCAGGCCTCAGCGCTCCATCTGAAATGCAGCTTCATTGCTGGGCGGAGCTGGTACGGCCCAAGATACCCGCTGTGGAGATCCGAGGGATATGAATGACAATATGTTGTTATCAATATTTCGAATAAACACAATATATTGTATAAAACCATTGACAAACCACAAGCTTTCAGGTTAGAATGGGATGCAGCGCAAGGCGCGGCATCCCATTTCGTTTCACACGAAGGCGCACAGAGGAGGATCGGCTATGTACCGGGTAACAAAAAGAGACGGAAGCATCACAGAATTTCACATTGCCAAGATCGGCAATGCCATCACAAGAGCCTTTGAAGCCGTTGGCCGGCAGCAGCATCCGAGCGTGATCGAGCTGCTGGCTCTGCGTGTCACGGCGGAGTTTGAGCCGAAGATCCGGAATGAGCTGATCTCAGTCGAAGATATTCAGGACTGCGTCGAGCGCGTTCTGAGCGAAGCGGGCTATTCGGATGTGGCAAAGGCCTACATTCTCTACCGCAAGCAGCGGGAAAAGCTGCGCAACGTCGGAAGCACCCTGCTCAATTATAAGGAGCTGGTAGACAATTATCTCCGGATCAACGACTGGCGCGTGAAGGAGAATTCCACGGTCACGTATTCCGTCGGCGGCCTGATCCTGTCCAACTCCGGCGCGATCACGGCGAATTACTGGCTGAGCGAAATTTACGACGCGGAGATCGCACAGGCGCATCGGAATGCAGAGCTGCACCTGCACGACCTCAGTATGCTCACCGGCTACTGTGCTGGATGGAGCCTCAGGCAGCTCATTCAGGAGGGGCTTGGCGGCGTGCCGGGGAAAATCAGCTCCGCTCCCGCCTCCCATCTGTCCACGCTCTGCAACCAGATGGTGAACTTCCTCGGCATTATGCAGAACGAGTGGGCAGGCGCGCAGGCATTTTCCTCGTTTGACACCTATCTCGCGCCCTTCGTCCGCGTGGATAAACTGACGCAGCGTGAGGTCAAGCAGTGCGTGCAGTCGTTCGTCTACGGCGTCAATACGCCGTCGCGCTGGGGTACGCAGGCGCCGTTTTCCAACATCACGCTCGACTGGACGGTGCCGAAGGATATGGCAAACCTTCCTGCCATCGTCGGCGGGCAGGAGCAGCCGTTCACCTACGGCGAGTGCCAGAAGGAAATGGATATGGTCAACCGGGCGTTCATCGAGCTGATGATCGAGGGCGACGCAAACGGGCGCGGCTTCCAGTATCCCATCCCGACCTACTCCATCACCAAGGATTTCGACTGGGGCGAGACGGAAAACAACAAGCTCCTGTTCGAGATGACGGCCAAATACGGCACGCCGTATTTCTCCAACTATATCAACTCTGACATGGAGCCGAACGACGTGCGCTCGATGTGCTGCCGCCTGCGGCTCGATCTGCGGGAGCTGCGCAAAAAATCCGGCGGCTTCTTCGGCTCCGGCGAGTCGACCGGTTCGGTCGGCGTTGTGACGATCAACCTGCCGAGGATCGCGTATCTTGCCGAAGGCGAGGCGGATTTCTACCGGAGGCTCGACAAGCTGATGGACATCGCCGCGCGTTCGCTCAAGACGAAGCGCATGGTCATCACGAAGCTGATGGAGGGTGGGCTCTACCCCTATACCAGACGCTATCTCGGCACATTTGAGAATCATTTTTCGACGATCGGCCTTGTCGGCATGAATGAGGCGGGGCTGAACGCGAAATGGCTCCGGAAAGATCTGACCCACCCGGAGACGCAGGCGTTTGCCAAAGACGTACTGAACCATATGCGGCAGCGGCTGAGCGACTATCAGGAGCAGTACGGAGATCTCTACAATCTGGAGGCTACTCCGGCAGAATCTACAGCCTACCGCCTTGCAAAGCACGACAAAATGCTCTACCCTGATATCATCACGGCGAATGAAAACGGCACGCCGTATTACACGAACTCCAGCCATCTGCCGGTCGGGTACACGGAGGATATCTTCTCTGCGCTCGATGTACAGGATGAATTGCAGACGCTCTATACCTCCGGCACGGTATTCCATGCCTTCCTCGGAGAAAAGCTGCCGGACTGGAAGGCAGCGGCAAGCCTCGTTCGGAAAATCGCAGAAAATTACCGTCTGCCGTATTACACGCTGTCGCCGACCTACTCCGTCTGTAGGAACCACGGCTATCTTGCAGGAGAGCAGCCGGTCTGCCCCTTCTGCGGCGAGAAAGCAGAGGTCTACAGCCGTATCACCGGTTATTACCGCCCCGTGCAGAACTGGAACGATGGCAAAGCGCAGGAATTCAAGGATCGCAGAACGTATGACATCGGTGCATCGAAGCTGACGCATAGCGGCGTCCGGAAACAGGAGCCGAAAGCGGAGCGGCAGGCAGAGCTGTTGAATGAAATACCAGAACTGTTTGCGACAAAGACCTGCCCGAACTGCAAGCAGGCCGAGCAGCTGCTGGACACGGCAGGCATCCGCTATACGGTGCGGTTTGCAGAGGAAAACCGCGACACCGTCCGCGCCCTTGGCATCCGGCAGGCACCGACGCTGGTATCCGGCGGGCAGAAGTGGACCGGCGTGAGCGGTGTGCGGGAGTTTATTGCCACAAAGGAGAACGCAAATGTATGAGATTTTGATCGTTGGCGGCGGCCCGGCCGGTCTGACGGCGGCAATTTATGCCGCCCGTGCCGGTAAGCATGTGGCTGTTCTGGAGAGAGGATCGACCGGCGGGCAGATCATATCCGCACCGCTGGTGGAAAACTATCCGGGCATTCCTTCGGTTTCCGGCACAGAACTTGCCCGGCAGATGACCGAACAGGCGTGCACATTCGGCGCGGAGATCGTTTATACAGAGGCGGTGGGGCTTGAGAAAACACCGGCGGGCTTCCGGGTCCTCTGCACAGACGGCGTCCGGGAGGCAAAAGCGGTCATCCTTGCGACTGGTGCGGCGCACCGGTCACTGGGGCTTGCGGCGGAAGATGCGCTTACCGGCTGCGGCGTATCCTACTGCGCTGTCTGCGACGGCGCGTTTTATGAGGGACTGGACGTTGCGGTCGTGGGCGGCGGAGATACGGCAGTTCAGGATGCACTGCTCCTGGCAAACACCTGCCGCAGCGTCACGCTGATTCACCGGCGTGACGCCTTCCGCGCAAGCCCACATCTGGTTAGCTGTGCGGAGCGGCAGGAGAATATCCGGATCCTTCGGAACTATACGGTACAGAAGCTTCTTCGGCTTGGAGATGTCCTGCAAGGTGTAGAGCTTCTGAATCTCAAAACCGGGGAGCCGGAGCGGCTGGATATGGACGGTCTGTTCATCGCAGTCGGTCAGACCCCGCAGAGTGCTCCTTTTCAGGAAGCCGTTGCGGTAGAGAACGGGTATTATCTGGCGGGCGAGGATACAAAAACAAGCCTGCCTGGCGTCTTTGCAGCCGGAGACGGACGCAAAAAGCAGGTGCGTCAGCTCACAACCGCTGTTTCGGATGGTGCAGCAGCCTCGCTTGCGGCGTGCCGCTATCTGGAGGAGCAGGGACAGTCAGAATGACGCAGCACACGGGGCCGGAACAGCCCCCACGCGTGCGATAACAGAGAAGCTGCCGGTGTACTTCCGGCAGCTTTCAAACGCTATATTTATAGTTTTCCGCGGTATTTTTGCATGATCGCAGCGAAAAGTTCTCCATTGCTGGGCGGAGAGTAGGTGATCGCGTTTGCACCGGCGTGGATGGTCTGCAGGATCGTTTCATCGTTCGGTCCTCCGGTTGCAAGAATCGGAACGTCCGGAAACTGCGCACGGATGCGGCGCACGATTTGCGGCGTGTCTGCTGCGCCTGACACATTGAGAAAATCAGCCCCGGCCTCGATCCGGCTGCGGATGTCCATCCGGTCGGAAACGATCGTCGCAATCACAGGGATGTCGACAACCTCCTTGATGCGGGAAATGACTTCATTGGAAATCGGCGCATTGACGACGACCCCGAAAGCTCCCTGATTTTCCGCCTCAATCGCCAGCCGGACAGAGCGGTCTCCGCCTGTGATCCCACCGCCGACGCCGACAAAGACCGGTACGTCCGAGATACCGATTATCGCCTGCGAAATTGCCGGCTGTGGTGTAAAGGGATAAACGGCGATGATCGCATCGGCATTGATGTTCTTAATGATCGCCACGTCTGTTGTAAATGCAATGGATTTGATGCGCATTCCAAAAATGCGGATGCCGCTGCATTCGCGGATGCAGTGCGGCAGCCGAATGCTGTGATTCCGCAGTGTGCCGTTATAGACCGGAACGTTTCTTTTTGTCATGGCAGGCTCCTTTCTTTAAGTCGCATTGATAACCGTATTTTGTCCATTATACTGAGACAGAGTTCCGGTTTCAATAGCAATTTGTAAAATGAAGCGCGATAAGGGAGGATTGCTGCCGGAATGGCTGAATACCATGTTTGTTCAGATATTTGTGTATTCGTACGTCTGGGCAAAGCATACTGTCTATCTTTATCCGGTGATTGGAGCGACATTGCGATTGCTGAATGTCCCGGCGCAGCAGAAGCCTGTTTGCAAAGATGTGTAGTTTGTGTCTGATTCCGTGGATATTCTTACACCTGAACAATTCACGATTTGACCTTGCATTTTGCTGAAAGGTGCGAATTATGCAGATGACCAAGATCCCTGCAGGAGCCGCAGATGAAGATGCCTGTATCTGACCTCCAGACCTGCCATGGTTGAACCGGCAGGTCTGGAGGCATTTTATGGGCGGTTTCTTGACAAGAACGGTGTTTGCTGGTAAAGTGGAAATATAAATAAGACAAAGACCTAATTATAAATTTGGGAAGAGGAGGATGCAGACGATGAAGAAGAGAATCATTCGCGGATGTTTGCGGATCGCAATTCTGGCGGTCGCGGGCGGTGTGCTTGGATGGCTGAGCAGCATCCTGTTCGGTGAACGTGCGCTCATTACAGAGCTCCCCGTTGTGGTGACCCTGGGCGCGAGCATTGGCATTTTGTCCGGTGTTGTGTTGTTCCCGGAGAAAGCGTAGCTGCAGGCTGCAGAGCCCCAGGGAGCAGAAGATAGGAAGCAGACAGAAGAGCTGGCGCGAAACGCCGGGAAAGGAGCGGGATATGGCAATCAAGGCAATTACAACAGACAGTTTCCGGGATGATGTGTTGAAAACGAGAAAGCCGGTTCTGGTGAAGTTCTGGGCACCGTGGTGCGGGTATTGCCGCGCACTCGCACCGGCGCTGGAGTCAATTGAAAAGCAGTATGAGAATCTGCTTTCCGTTGGGCGTATCAATTTTGATACGGAAACAGCTGTGGCGCGCAGATATAACATTCATAAGCTGCCGACTCTGCTGCTGTTTATCAACGGAGCCGTGGCTGGATTCCTGATCGCTCCTTCTTCTGAGAAGGAGATCGACGCATTTTTAAAGAAAATGCTCGGACTGAATGTAGGAGGTCTGTATGGAAAATATGTATGATATTGTGATCATCGGCGGCGGCCCCGGCGGGTATTCGGCTGCATTATATGCCGCGAGAGCAGGGTTGCATGTGGCTGTGATCGAGAAGCGGGCCATTGGCGGGCAGGCAATCCGAAGTGAAAATATTGAGAACTATCCGGGCTTTGATGCCGGGATCGATGGGCTGCGTCTGAGTGAAAAAATGCAGCGCGGCGCGGAGCGGTTCGGTGCAGAAATGGTGACAGATGAGGTGCGCCGCGTACATCTGATGCAGCCAGTCAAGGTGATTGAAGCGGCGAAGCAGACCTATCAGGCACCCACCGTCATTCTGGCGACCGGTGCGCCGCCCAGAAAGCTCGGTGTGGAAGGCGAGGAGGAGATGCTGGGACGCGGTGTTCACTATTATGCCGCTTGCCGCTCTATGATGTACCGGCGAAAAACAGTTGCGGTGATCGGAGAGGGGGAGCAGGCTGCCGAGGCGGCGATGCTCCTTTCCCGTATCGCCAAGCGAGTCTGTCTGGTACATGGGGGCGAGCATATGGAGATCAGTCCGGCCTATGCGGGCAAGCTGAAAATGATGCGAAACATTGAACGCTATGCAGGAAGCGAGGTTCGGGCATTTTTACATGCAAACTGGGTCACCTGTATCCGTATTCGGGAACAGCGGAGCAGTGAACTCTGGAATCTGCCGTGCGACGGTGCCTTTATCTGTCTCGGCGGCGTACCGGAAACAAACCTGCTTCATGGACAGATCGCGCTGGATAAACAGGGTTACATTCTCGCCAATGAAACGACCATAACCAATCTTCCGGGTGTTTTCGCGGCTGGTGACGTTCGGACGAAGCTGCTCCGGGGCATTCTGACTGCCGCAGCAGATGGCGCGGCGGCTGCACAGCAGGCGGAGCGGTATATTGTAGAAAACATCTGATCTGAAAAGCAGGGAACAGAATTTGATCTGCTGCACGGAAAGTTCCTGATGGTCACAGAGGGTCAGCGTGTTGAGAGAAAGGGTCGCGCGAAAAAGACCGAAGTCTTTGCGCAGCTTGTAGAGGCGGCGCAGCGGCTTGTCGCGGTTGCGATGGCCTGCAAGGAACAGTCCAATCAGCGGCTGCGGCGGTTCACGTCAGAGATCGAGCTTCTGATCGATACCTGGAAGGACTGAGAAAGACCGGCAGCCGCAAAACCATGCAGCTGCCGGTCTCTCTGAAAGAAGCAAACTTTACTTTTTGACGGCGTCTCCATTCGCTTCTGCGTCCGCGATGCGGCGGTACATATCCTGCATCTGCCGGTCAATTTCGGCAATCTTTTCCGCACAGGCAAACATTTCTTCATCGATGCCCGCCGGGAGCTTTGCCCGGTCCGCCTTGTAGTGGATGTCATGCTCCAGACTGGCCCAGAAATCCATTGCGATCGTGCGGATCTGGATCTCGGCGACGACGTGTTCCGTCCGGTCAGAAAGATACACGGGAACACGGACATCCAGATGCAGCGAACGGTAGCCGTTATAGTTCGGCGTTTTGATATAATCCTGCCGCTTGACGATCTCCAGATCCTCCTGCCGCTCCAGCATCCCAGCGACTCGGTAGACATCATCGATGTAATTGCAGACGACGCGGACGCCTGCAATGTCGTTGATATCCTGCATTGCCGCTTCGAGCGTAACCGGAGATCCCTTCCTCTGGAGCTTGGCGACGATGCTTTCCGAGGATTTGACCCGGCTTTCAATATGATGGATGGGGTTTCGTGCATACAGCGTATTGAATTCACTGTTCAAAATCTCAAGCTTCAGCACAAGCTGTTTTACAGCGGACTCGTACAGATTCCGCATGACAAAGTAGCGGTGCGGGCTTTCATGAAACGGGAGAGACGAAGAGGCTGTCATATCGGCGTAACCATCCTTTGTGTCAGAATCAGCTTCCCGGCAAAATGAAACTGCAATCCGGTAAGCTCACTGCCATTTTAACACAAAAAGAAACATGTGACGTAAAAACTTTGTGTTGAGAATGACAGCCGGGGCAGAGCCGTCCGTGTTGCCAAAAAGTCAAAAGGGGGCCGCCCCTGTACGGGCACAGGGGCGGCGGAGGAAGGAGCACAGCAGGCATAGGGGAACCTGCCATAGGACAGGGATGTCATACAGCAGATACTGACAGGGTAGTATCCGCCCGCAGCCAGTATCTTGTGCATTGGGAAAACCAGAAGATCAAAGCTATGAGATCGGAGGAGAAGGGATGTTCCCGCTGTCTCCAAGGGTGTTGCATTCGTGGTTCCCCTGTATCTATATTATACAGGAGAAAGCAGGCTTTGGCAAGACTTATTTGATATAAAGTCTTAATATTATTTCTGGTAGAGACGAAAAAGTGGCAACGCAGGACAGATAGTTCCCATGTAAACAACGAATATGGAAAGAACAGGATTGGAGGCGGATTATGAAAAGACGGATCATTACAACCGTAGCCGTTTGTGTATTTCTGGCACTTGTGCTGGCGGTGCGGCTCTCCGACAGAGAAAAAATCGACAACAGCATTCCATCCAAAGAAACCGTGGCCGCGTATATTCTGGAAAAGGGTGAGCAGTACGCAGCGGAGCAGCTGCGGGCACAGGACAGAGACAGTCTCCGCCGCAGCTGGGGAGAGCCGGACGCCACGCCGTCCGGGATCTGGGCGGATGTGTGGGACCTTGATGCGGACACAACGATTCTTGTATTCTATGATGCAGAAAATGATGACAAGGTAGAGCGTGTTGTGATCGGGCAAAAGGGAGGATAGTAAATAAGCGGGTTCATTTTTGTAGAAAACCGCGTAAATTGATAATGATTTATTATGGTAAACATAAACGAGGAGGACGAACAATGACAAAACGAATGCTCTCCATCTGTCTTGCGTTTGTGCTGCTGCTCGGCACACTTGCCGGGTGCAGCAAAAACAAGACGAAGACAGACAATTCAAGCCAGAATACACAGCAGGAGACGATACCGGAGCTGGCGTCTCAATACGCCTATCAACCGCAGTATTTTGATCTGCCGGAACCGATCCAGTGGATCAGCCGGAGCTGCGTTTCGGGCAGTACACTTTATTTTACTGCCAGTATTCTCAGTGGACAGGATACCTACATTGACGAAGACGGCAATGAGGTTTCTTATGACACCTATTCCGAGGGCCTTTTCCGGTTTGACCCTGACAGCGGAGAATGCGTACAGCTTGTCAACTACGTTGACAAGCCTGATGTGGAAGATCTGGACGACGGTACACAGATTTTCCGCAGCAGCAACAGCAGCACCGAGATCCATGCCCTCGCGGCCGGCACAGACGGCACGCTCTGGATCTATCGCCGGACAGACCTTTACACGGATGACGGCGAGATGGGGCCCTCCCTTTCGGAGCTCATCCAGCTGGATGCGCATGGCACGCTGCTTCGCACCATCATCCCCGCAAACGAGGAAGATCCGAACAGCACAGGAGACTGGGGCTATTCGCACCTTGACACCCTGCTCTCCGATGATAAGGGCTATGTCTATACCTACGATTATCAGACAGTCAATGTTTACGGGCCGGATGGCAGCTTCGTTTTCAGCAAATCCGCTGACGAGCTTTCCGGCCATCTCTGCCAGCTCTCTGCCGGTGAAGTCGGCGCACTGACTACTTACAATGACGGGAAGATGGCCTTCAAACAGCTTGACCCTGAAACGAAGAACTGGGGAAAGGAAACACCGGTCTCTTCCCGCGCATGGAGCCTGCAGCCGGGCAATGATGTCTACCGGTATTTCTTTATAGACGGCGGTAATATCTTCGGCGAACGCAAGGACACCGGCGAGGTGGAAAAGGTCGTCGACTGGCTGGCATGTGATGTGGACAGCAATACCATCCGCTACAATCGCCTCGACTTCCTGGCTGACGGTCGCATTGCCACTGTGACCCTTGGGCACAGCTATGACGGAACGCGGGAGCGGCAGCGGATCCTGGTGCTGAACCGCATGGATGCTGCCGATGTGCAGCAGAAAACAGAGCTGACGCTGGCCTGCTTCAGCCTTGATTATAACCTCCGCAGCCAGATCGTCAAGTTCAACCAGACCAGCACCGACTGCCGCATCGTGGTCAGGGATTATGCGGAGTATGCAGACGGCGAGGATTACTATGCCGGTCTTACCGTGTTCAACACCGAAGTTCTCGCCGGCAAGATACCGGATCTGATCGTTGGCAATATGATGCTGCCGATCCGGCAGTATGCCGCCAGGGGAATGTTGGAGAACCTCTGGCCGTATCTTGACGCCGACCCCGGCTATTCGCGCGACAAACTCATGACCCGCCCGGTCGAGGCCGCGCAGGTGGATGGAAAGCTCTATCAGCTGCCCATCAATTTTGGCATCACCACGGCAGTCGGCCTCGGCAGGATCGTCGGTGATTACACGACATGGACGCTGGCTGACGTCAAGAACGCGCTCAGCAAGCTGCCCGAAGGCGCGATGGTATTCAACCAGTATTACACCCAGTCGGAGATGCTCATGTATTGCGTCGCCATGAACGCGAAGGACTTCATGGACTGGCAGAATGGCACCTGCAATTTCGATTCTGACGAGTTCCGCGCCCTTCTGGAGTTCGTCAAGCCGCTCCCGGCAGAGTTCAACTGGCAGAGCGACGGAGAATATGAAAGCGACTTTACCCGCATGAAAAGCGGCAAACAGCTGCTGTATCCTATGAACCTCAACGACTTTGACAACATCTACTATACCTTTGCCGCGCTCGATCACGATATCCGGTTTGTCGGTTTCCCGCGGGAAGATGGCTCCAGCGGCAGCGCCTTTACTGCCAGCGTAACGCTCTGCATCACCACGGCCTGCAAGGATAAGGCAGACGCCTGGGCGTTTATCCGTTCGACGCTCTCTGAGGAATACCAGAAAAACCTCTGGAATTTCCCGATCCTGAGGTCTGCCTTTGACGCCATGGCCGGGAAAGCCATGACGCAGGAATATCAGACCGACGCCAACGGCAGCCAGGTGCTTGACGAGAACGGTGATCCGATCCCCATTTCCTCCGGCGGCATGAGCTATGGCGACGAGCCAATGATCGAGCTCTATGCTGTCACGCAGGAGCAGTACGACACCGTCATGGAGCTGATCGAGTCTACGACCAACTTTTTAGACTACGACCAGAGCGTCCTGAGCATCATTTCCGAGGAAGCCGCAGGCTATCTTGCCGGTGACAGAAGCGTCGAGGAAACCAGCCGTCTCATCCAGAGCCGCGTAAGCCTCTATATTCAGGAGCAGAAGTGATGACCTGATAAGATTTCCCGCGCAGGCCGGTGTAGCCTGCGCGGGAGTTTGAACCGCAGAAAAGAACAGAAAGATGCCATGGCGGCGATCACTCATAAGCTGCGTTTGGTTCCGGCAGAGACGCCCACGCAGAAGTTCCTTTTACCAGCCCCAGCAGGGCTTCCACCGTCTTCATAAAGCAGGCAGCGTCCGCATCTGTCTGTGTATAAGCTGCCGCAGTCATATCGCCGCAGATCAGGTACTGCTCCGCATTCTTTGTGACACGGATCTCATACCAGCAATTTGGCATCACCGCGACCAACGTATCATCTGTTGTCAGCTCCTGCGAGATCATTGGCCGCCGAATATCCAGGAATCCATCCTCGCAAACAAGCGCATACAGCTCCTGCAAAAACGCTGTATCCGGTCGAAACTCCACAGAGGCGGTCCCCTCGGTGACAAGATCTCTTTGCAGCAGACCCTCCTGCGTGTCCATGATACTCTTTCGGTCGGTATCATACCACCATGTGAACCGGACTGCAAAATCCTCCGGCATGTTTTCCTGTACGACAGTCAACGGCGCATCCCTGCCGGAGTCCTCCGGCGTTTTCTGCATGGCTGCCGATGTGCAGCCGCTCAGCAGGGCCAAAAGCAGCAGCCCTGATACGATCCTCTTCATAACCAGACCCTCCTTTCTTGTTATCTATCAATATAGACGATAAAAAAGAAGAACGGTTGCACTGCGCCGGGAAATAGAGCTGCTCCGGCAAGCTTTTGTATCGCCGACGTTGGAACAGCGCCATGAATATGATAAAATAATAATAAACACGATGGCTTCATTTGTCCTAGTATGGAAACATGGAAAGAAAAGAACCTATGTTGGCACCAAGGTTAGGCGCCAACATAGGCTCTTCGTTTGCAGGGGATTGGAATCAGGAAAGAAGACGAAAACCATCCCGGTATTTTATAGAATGCTTTAGATCCCGTCCATACAGGCAGTGCATCGGAGGTTCGCACACAATTTATTGCACCGGCAGCTCTACCGCGATGGTGGTGCCCTTCTCCGAGCTGTTCTCCACCCAAATATAGCCGCCATGGAGATTGGCGATCTCCCACGCCAAAGAAAGCCCCAAACCAGCGCCGCCGTACTCCCGGCTGCGGGACTTGTCCACGCGGAAGAATGGCTGGAAGATGCTCTGCTGATACTCCTCCGGGATACCGCAGCCGGTGTCGGAGACACGGATCCGGAGCTTTTCCGGCTCCTGTGTGACGCAGACCCGCACCGAGCCGCCCGGGCGATTGTATTTGACGGCGTTTTCCGTCAGGTTGAAGAGCAGCCGGTAGATCAGCGCGTCGCTGCCGGTCATGACGCCGTCGCCATCTGCCGTCAGCGTGATGCCGCGTTTATCTGTCAACGGCGCGAGGTCTGTGAAGATCTCCTCGACCATGGGCGCAAGCTGAATCCGTTCGTTCCGCGCCACCTGCTGCAGGCTGCTCAGTTCCAGCAGTGTTTTTGTCATCTGAGTCAGCCGCTCCGTCTGCTCCCGCAGCAAAGAAAGAAATGCTGCTGTTTCCGGCAGTACGTCGGGGTGCTCTGCGGAGAACAGCTCCAGCTGCGCCTGCATCAGCGCAAGCGGCGTGCGCAGCTCGTGGGCAGCGTTGCCAGTGAACTGCCGCTGGGCGGCAAAGGCGTTGTTCAGCCGTTCAAGCATCTGATTGAAGGAATGGCTGAACTGGCGGAACTCCGGCAATACGTCCTCGTTGATCTTCATGTCTGCCAGGTTGCTCATCTGCACCTGCTCAACCTGCGAGGCAAAGCTGCGCAGAGGCTTGAGGGCGCGTCCGCTGACAAAATAGGCGAGGATGCCGCTGAGCAGCGTTACCGCCGCCGTGATGTACCAGTTGGTGGTGCGGAAGCGTCCTTGCGCCCCATCGACAATGATTGTCAAATCCTCGTCAGGTGCTACGAGTTGCGGGTCAAAGCTCACTTCGCCTTCAACATCGATAAGAACAGTGCCACCCTGAATAGTGTTCGCAATCGTGTCCATATAGTACATACCGGAGGAACAGAGCAGCAGATTCATGGAAATACAGGTAACTCCGATGAGCAGGACGCTCATCAGCGTGATGCGCCACTGCAAAGAAAGGTGCTTCATGCTTCCTCGCCTCCCATCAGATAGCCTTCGCCGATGCGGTTGCGGATGGGGTCATAGCCCAGTGCGGCACGCAGTTTTTTGCGCAGAGCGGAGATATGTACCCGGATGGAGTTGCTAAAGCTGTCCACGCTGTTGTCCCAGACATGATCCATCAGCTCCTCCTGACTCACCGGTCGCCCCTGATGTACCATTAAATATTCCAATATCCCCGTTTCCTTGCGGGTCAGCGTCAGGGCCTGAGCATTGACGGAAGCGGTGCGGGAGCGCGTGTCGAAGGCTAAATCCCCGCAGGTCAGCAGCACGTCCTGCTGCGTGAACTGCCGCAGGGTCAGGCTGCGGATACGGGCTTCCAGCTCGGCTAAGTGAAAAGGCTTTGCCAGATAGTCATTGGCACCCGCGTCCAGCCCCTGCACCTTGTCCTCCACCTCGCTGCGGGCGGAGAGAATCAGGACTCTCGTCTCCCGGTCTGTCTGCCGCAGGGTGCGCAGCACCGTCATGCCGTCCTTGCCCGGCAGGTTCAGATCCAGAAGCACCAGATCGTAGCGCTCCACGCCAAGAAGCTCCAGCGCCTTCTCCCCGTCGTAGCAGCAGTCTACACTGTATGCCAAACGCCGCAGGCTGCGGACGATGGTCTCGCACAGAGCGCGTTCGTCTTCAATAACCAAAAAATGCATGAAAGCCCTCCTTTATAAGCTTCATTCATTCGATTGTCTTCAGTATAGCAGAAACAAATAAAGTTTGTGTTAAGTTTCTGTTCTTAACAGGGACTTTAACTCTCCCGTGCTATGATGAAAGCACAAAACGGAAAGGGTGATGAAACTTGAGCCACGGAAAGAAGACGGCGGCGCAGATCACGCTTCTGCTCGCCGGAGCCGCCATGCTGTGCTTTGGCGTATGGCGGGGCGAGGCGGTGACGGTGCTGAGCAAAGCAATCAAATTATGTCTGGAGTGTGTGGGCATTGGGTAAAAAGTTTTCAGGCGTTTCACAGACCATGTCCCGCTTCCGGGGCTGGATCCAGGCGGGAGCGACGCTGCTGACCAACCTGCATCTGCCGAACTTTCTCAAGGGCGGACTGTATCAGGGCGCGGGGAAGACCGTCTGCGTGCCGGGGCTCAACTGCTACTCCTGCCCGGCGGCGTCCGGGGCCTGCCCCATCGGGGCGTTTCAGGCAGTGGTGGGCTCATCGAAGTTCAGCTTTTCCTACTATGTCACGGGATTTCTTATTCTGCTGGGAGTCCTGCTTGGACGCTTCATCTGCGGCTTCCTCTGTCCCTTCGGCTGGTTTCAGGAGCTGCTGCACAAGATCCCCACCAAGAAACTCTCCACAAGAAAGCTCAAGCCCCTGCGATATCTGAAATATGCCGTTTTGCTGGTGATGGTATTCCTGCTGCCGGCATTCCTTGTGAACGATGTGGGTATGGGAGACCCGTTCTTCTGTAAATACCTCTGCCCACAGGGCGTGCTGGAGGGGGCTATCCCGCTGTCCCTTGCCAATTCCGGCATCCGGGCGGCATTGGGCAGCCTGTTTACATGGAAATTCGGCATCCTGCTGGCGGTGATCGTACTGAGCGTGCTGTTCTACCGTCCCTTCTGCAAGTGGCTGTGCCCGCTGGGCGCGTTCTACGCGCTTTTTAACAAGGTCTCGCTGTTCCAGATGAAGGTGGATAAAAACAAGTGCGTCTCCTGCGGGAAATGCGCCAAAGCCTGCAAGATGGACGTGGACGTGACGAAGACGCCAAACCACCCCGAATGCATCCGCTGCGGGATGTGCATCCGCGCCTGTCCCACAAACGCCGTGTGCTTCCGCTGCGGCTTTGGCAACGGGAAAGAAAATACAACAAAAATCAATACGGAGGAATCAAAATGAAGTTTAAAAAGTTTACTGCGCTGCTGCTGGCGGCCCTGCTGGTGCTGTCTTTGGCGGCCTGCGGCACAAAGGACAACGACAAAATGGCAGATATGAGCGGAGACAGCTCTGCCATGACCGGCGAGCCGAAAAACGCCGAGGAGGCACTTGCCCTGCACAAAAAGCTGATGGAACAGGAGAACACGATCCTGTCGCAGAACACTGCGCTCTGGGAAAAGGTCTTCATGGAGGCCGACAAGGGCATGGCCATGGTGGAGGACGGCAAAAACTATGGTGATTTCCTGCTGGATACCATCGAGAGCGCCAAAGACCAGTTCACCGACGAAGAGTATGAGATGCTGAAGGAATCGGCCACGGAGATCAGCAATATCGAAAACAAGCTGACCGAGCTGGAAAACAAGTACCCCGAGATCATGCAGGAATCCGTGGACGGCGATATGAGCGTGCCCGCAGGCAGCGATATGACCAATCCGCCCGACGACGGCAGCATGCAGAAGTTCCCTGCATTTGAGGGCAAAGACTTGGATGGGAATCCGGTGAAGAGCGACGAGCTGTTCTCCGGCAACGCTGTCACCGTGGTGAATTTCTGGTTCACCACCTGCAATCCCTGCGTGGGTGAGCTTGCCGAGCTGGACGCACTGAACAAAGAGCTTGCGGAGAAGGGCGGCGCGCTCATTGGCGTCAATACGTTTACGCTTGACGGCGACGAAACGGCAATCTCGGAGGCGAAGGATGTGCTGGCCAAGAAGGGCGCGACCTATCAGAACGTGTATTTCGCTTCCGACGGCGAGGCCGGGAAATTCACAACCAACATCTTCGCCTATCCCACCACCTATGTGGTGGACCGCAACGGCAACATCGTGGGTGACCCCATCGTAGGCGCCATCACGGAAAAAAAGCAGGCGGAGACGCTGCAGAAACTCATTGACCAGACTCTTGCCGCCGACAAGGGCTGACAAACGGTTTCGTCAGCGGTTACGCAAAAGATGTTTTCTGATCATATAAACAGCGCACCCGGACACGAAGGCCGGGTGCGCTGCCCGTCTGAAGGATCATTGGAAGGTGGAAAGACCATAGCTGTTCGCCAGTGCGTCAATTCGCTGCCCGGCTTTGCACATCCGGCACTCGCCGGTTGGATAGGTTTCATAGCCCGGGATATCGGCAGGCGTGAACAGACTTAATACCGGGATGCCGTCCAGCTCTGGGATCGCGCTGAAAACCGCCGCAATGCCCTGCGTTTTGCCGCCATAATATTGGATACAAGCAAGGGCGCGCCGCGCAGTTTTTCCGGAATTGACTGTCGAGATCAATAGAAGCATGTTTCTGCCATGGATCATGGAAACCAGATTTTCACGGAAAAGAAGCTGACCGTTGGAGTCATATTCCGGTGTGACGACACAGATGCTCTTGTTATTGTTGACAGAGAACAAAATTTTCTGCGTCAGCTGTCGGGCCAGGAACGCGCCGATGACCTCGCTGCCATCCATGCAGATGATGGTGTCGATCGACTTTTCGTAGATGTAATGGTTTGCGAGCGCAAGCGCAGTGTCGTGCGCCAGACTGTATTCGTGCTTCAGCCGTGTGATGTCAAGGTAATGACTGTTATGGGAATGCCGGGTCGCAAAATGGCCATGGAATGCAATGAGTTCAAGATTAGGATTCTCTCTGGAACGGATGGCTTGTGTAC
>CDZA01051838.1_pt1 | contig 17807 bp, 9 predicted proteins | sample 554881 | NCBI WGS metagenome assembly CDZA01 (sample SAMEA3182082, study PRJEB8094) | gut metagenome | biome: human; feature: gut; material: Stool; isolation source: human stools | place: Canada | collected 2012-12-04
TAGCGGCAATGTGACCGATGAGAGTCTGGTTATTCCGACAAACGAATGGACACATATCGCTGTGACCTACGATGCGGATGCAAAAACAGTTATAATCTACATCAATGGTAAGAATATGCTGGAGACTACTTTGGACTGCGGAGTCGTGAACTGGGGCCAGACCATGACCGATGAAGGTAACGGATTCTGGATTGGCCATTCATACAATCGTGACCGTTGGTTGGAAGGTAATATCTCAGAGGTGCGTATCTGGAACAAGGTGTTGACATCAGCAGAAATCAATGCAAAGGACCACTTCTACCAGGTAGAGCCGGATGCTGACGGACTGGTTTCTTACTGGAAGTTCGATGAGGGCGCCGGTACTGCCATTCACGATTATAGCGGAAATGAGAACAATGCTACTGCAGTGGAATCATTGACTTGGACTGCTGTGGAACTGCCCGCTAAATAATTTAGTTATACCTTAATTCAAATAAAAAGATATTGATTATGAAATATATGAATCATGTAAAATCAGGCTTGCTGGCAATGGCTTTTGCATGTGCAGGAATATGCTTCACCGGTTGTGAAGATGATGTTGTCATCAACACCGGCAACAGTGACAAGCTGGATACTGTGGATGGCGTGTATGGCTATGTAAAGTCTGCCGCCGGTGCACGTGAACTTACTCCGATTTCTGTTTTTGGCGACAAGGTTGCTACCGGACATCTCTATTTTGAACTGAGCAAAGCTGCAGAGCAGGATGTTACGGTGACCTTCAAAGTGGACGAAGACGTTTTGGAGGCTTACAATAAGAAGAATGGAACAAGCTATAAAATGTATCCCGCCGATAAGCTGAGCCTGGCGAACGGTGGAACTGCCACTATCAAGGCGGGCGAACAGAAGTCGGCTTCTGTGGAACTGAATATCAATGCCGGAGGCACAATCGGACAGACTTATGCTGTTGCCGTTTCTGCATCTGCCAATAACGGTGTGGAAGTTTCTACAAACAATCAGGAATATATTTACTTGGTAAAGCCTTTGGCTGCTATTCCTGAGAGTATCAGTAAGGGTGATATACTTACACATTGCTTTGTGGAAGTAAATGACGAGAACATCTTGAATATGGGTGAATATACCATGAAGAGCGACGGAAAGCCTTTCTTTGATGTAGTCAGCATTTTTGCTGCCAACATCAATGTGGATAGCAAGACCGGTCGCGTACATGTTTTCTGCAATGACCAGGTTTCCTTCTTGCTGAGAAATGCGGATAAGTTCATCCGTCCTTTGCAGGCTAAGGGCATTAAGGTGGTGATGACTATTCTTGGCAACCATGACGAGGCTGGTATGGGTAACCTTTCGGAAGCTGCTGCCAAAGACTTTGCCAAGGAACTGAAAGCCTACTTGGATATTTATGGCTTGGATGGTATTGACTTTGATGATGAGTACACCAACTACAACAACTCCAATCCCGGTCCCGGCTTCGAAACACGCTCACGTGCCAACTTCGCGCGTTTGGTTTATGAGTGCCGCCAGGTATTTGGAGACAAGCTGATCGGTGTGTATGAATATGGTTCGCTCGACTCTCCAGACGGTGAGGTAGAGGGTATGAAGGTAGGTGACATTGTGGACTATATGACCTACGGTTACTACCAGAATCAGAATCCCGAGGGAGCCTTTGGCCGTGAAGAGTCTCATTTTGAGAACCTGCCCAAATCCAAGTATGCTCCGCTGCCTTGGAAGATTAATGATGAGTTGAACGGAGGTTGGAGTGGATTTGACAAGAGCAAATTCCAGAAAGTGAAAGATGAAGGTTATGGCATTCAGATGTTCTACAATCCCAAACCGCTGGTGTATCAGTATTATACGTTGCTTTCGGAAATAAGTAAAGTACTTTTTGATGATGAAGTGGAGTGGAGCGGCAAGTACTGGAGCCGTATCGGTGAAGCTTATCAGGGCAAAATGTTGGGTTATGAAGATTTGGTCGGCGAGTGGAAGGTAACTTCCAGCAATTCTCTCTTTACCTATGTGGATGAAGAAGGCAATCCTCGCTGGTGGGATTGGAAAGGCAGTCAGGAGTTTGAGAAGAATGTAATTATAGAGAAGGATGAAGAAGGTACCGGATATGTGGTTTACAACTGGGGTACTTTCCCCGAAATCACCGGTAAGTATCCGATGCATTGCGATTACTATAACGGTGCACTGCTCATCTATCCGCAAACCATTCATGAGGGCGATGCTGAAGACCCTGCTACCTACAAGATGCATTTCGGTACTTACAGCAAGAATTTCCAGTGGAAAGCATATCCTAACTATGATGATTACTATATGGATGGTGCTATTGCTCCTAACGGTGATATGCATATCTATGGCTTGGGCAACAGATGGGCTATCAATCCCTATAAGTATGTAGGCGGTGAGATTGAGACCGACATCTTCCCCGATGTTCCTTACTTCGTGAGTGAGAACTATACGATGAAGAAGGTACGCTGATGCCGTGTTTTCCGTAAACTGAGGTTTCGGAAAACGGATGCTTGAACCTTTTCATACATGAAACAAAGGAGGGCTTTGCTCAAAGTAATAGGGCGGCCCTCCTCAAGCATTCTCATATAACAAGATTCTATTATGAAGCTATACACCTACTTATACAATAAACAATATGAAGAAAAACATGAAATCTAGTTCCATACTGTTGGGCGGACTTTTTCTGCTGGGGGCGGTTTGCAGCTGTACCCAGACGGCACCGGACTATGCGTCTTACGTCAATCCGTTCATCGGTACGGGTGGACATGGGCATACCTATCCCGGAGCGGTAGTTCCCAACGGGATGATTCAGCCCAGCCCCGACACGCGTATCTACGAGTGGGATGCCTGCTCCGGATATTACTATGCAGATACTACTATCAACGGATTTTCACATACCCACGTCAGCGGTACGGGTTGTGCCGATTACGGGGATGTGCTGCTGATGCCCACTGTAGGTCGGCAGGATTACCACTCCATGGGCTCGAAGAGCCAGCAGATGGCGTACGCCTCTGCCTTTTCCCACGAGAATGAAACAGCCGAACCGGGATATTATTCCGTATTTTTGGACCGCTACGGGGTGAAAGCCGAACTGACCTCTACCAAACGTGCGGCGATTCATCGCTATACCTTCCCGAAAGCGGAAGATGCAGGTTTTATCCTCGACCTGGATTACAGTATCCAGCGCCAGAAGAATGAACAGATGGAGCTGGAAGTAATCAGCGATACTGAAATCCGTGGACGCAAGAAGACTGTATATTGGGCTTTCGACCAGTATATCAACTTCTATGCCAAGTTCTCCAAACCATTCACCTATACGCTGGTCACGGACTCCATGGCATTGGACGAAGGCGGTCCGCTTCTGCCTACAGCTAAAGCTTTACTGCAATTCCAGACGGAGCCCAATGAGGAGGTATTGGTAAAGGTAGGTGTGTCTGCCGTGGATATGGACGGTGCCCGCAAGAATGTGGAAGCCGAAATCTCCGGATGGGATTTTGACGGTGTGCGCCGTGCTGCCCGCCAGCAGTGGAACACTTATCTTTCCAAGATTGACATCGATACGAAGGACAACGACCAGCGTACCATGTTCTACACGGCACTTTACCACACGGGTATGCAGCCCAACTTGTTTACCGATGCTGACGGACGTTACTTTGGTATGGACTTGAAGCCCCATCAAGGCAGGGTGGACGAGCCTATCTACACCATTTTCTCTTTATGGGACACTTTCCGTGCCTATCATCCGCTGATGACGATTATTGATCCTGAACTGAACGAGGCTTTCATCCGTTCGCTCATCCAGAAGTCCCGCGAGGGCGGCGTCCTGCCTATGTGGGAACTGGCCGGAAACTATACGGGTACCATGATTGGTTATCATGCAGCCTCCCTCATAGCGGATTCTTATGTAAAGGGATACCGTAACTTCGACGTGCAGGAGGCTTACAAGGCTTGCCTCCGTACGGCAGAATACGATACGACGGGTATTATCACCCATCCTTTGGTTGTGCCGCATCTGATGCCGCAGGCCAAGTACTGGAAGAACAAGATTGGCTACGTGCCTTGCGATAAAGACAATGAATCTGTGGCTAAAGCTTTGGAATATGCTTACGATGACTGGTGTATCTCCGTACTGGCAGGTGCCTTGGACGACGAAGCCAACCGCGATAAGTATGCGGCTTTTGCCGAGGGATATAAAGTTTATTTCGATCCGAGTACCCGCTTCATGCGCGGACTGGACAGTGAGGGCAACTGGCGTACGCCTTTCAACCCCCGCGCTTCCAATCACCGTAACGATGATTATTGCGAAGGTACGGCATGGCAGTGGACTTGGTTCGTTCCCCACGATGTGGACGGACTGGTGGAACTGATGGGAGGACGCGACGCCTTCATCGGCAAGTTGGATTCTCTGTTCACGGCCGATTCCAAGCTGGAAGGTGAATCGACCTCGGTGGATATTTCCGGTCTGATAGGCCAGTATGCCCACGGCAATGAGCCAAGCCATCACATTGCCCATCTCTACAACTACGTAGGCCAGCCCTGGCGTACGCAGGAGATTGTGGATGAGGTGCTGCATACGCTTTACTTCAACAACCCCGACGGACTTTCGGGCAATGAAGACTGCGGACAGATGTCTGCATGGTACATTCTGAATGCGATGGGCTTCTATCAAGTATGCCCCGGCAAGCCGGTATATTCCATCGGACGCCCGCTGTTCAACGAGGCGACCGTTCATCTGAAAGACGGCAAGTCGTTCAAGGTGATAGCCCACAACAACAGCCGCGACAACAAGTATGTGCGGAGCATTGTGCTGAACGGCAATAAGTTGGAGACTCCATTCTTCACGCATCAGGATATAGTGGACGGCGGTACGCTGGAGCTGACTATGGGCAGTGAACCGTTGAAGTGACACAGATAATATACAGAAGGGATGAGCCGAAAAAATCATAATCCTATATCGTGGGTCCCCACCGTATATTTCGCCATGGGATTGCCGTTCGTGGTGCTGAACATGGTTTCTGTGCTGATGTTCAAGGGGATGGGTATCGGTGACGCGCAGATTGCTCTGTGGACGTCGCTCATCATGATGCCCTGGACGCTGAAGTTCCTTTGGAGTCCGTTCCTTGAAATGTTCAAGACGAAGAAGTTTTTCGTGGTACTGACGCAGATGGTTACCGGAGCAGGTTTTGCTCTGGTGGCTTTGGCGTTGCAGTTACCGTTCTTTTTTGCGATATGCATTGCGCTGCTGGCAGTGATTGCTTTCAGCGGAGCCACGCACGATGTGGCTACGGATGGTGTCTACATGTCGGAACTGAACAAGCAGGACCAGGCCAAGTATATCGGTTGGCAGGGAGCCTTCTACAATATAGCGAAGATTGTGGCGTCCGGCGGGTTGGTCTGGCTGGCAGGTGCCTTGCTGGTAGGTTTCGGTGGGGTGGAGGGTGCCACAGAGGCAGTCCGCCACGAGGCTACCCGGCATGCATGGATGACGGTGATGCTGATATTGGCGGCGGTGATGCTGCTGCTTGGCTTCTACCACATGCGCATGCTGCCATCGGGCGGTGCGGCCGCATCCGGCGCCAAGTCGGCAAGAGAGACGTGGGAGCAGTTGGTGGCGGTAATCAAGGATTTCTTCTTGAAGAAGCACATCTGGTACTATATAGCGTTCATTATCCTTTATCGCCTTGCCGAGGGTTTTGTCATGAAGATTGTCCCTCTTTTCTTGAAGGCGGAGCGTTCGGCAGGTGGCTTGGGACTGAATGAGCAGCAGATAGGTTTGTACTACGGCACTTATGGGGCGGCAGCCTTTGTGCTGGGGTCACTGTTGGCAGGCTATTACATTTCGCACCGGGGATTGCGGCGGACGCTGTTCTCTCTGTGCTGCATCTTCAATCTGCCTTTTGTGGCGTATACTCTGCTTGCCATGTACCAGCCGGAAAGCGGGTTGCTGATAGGTAGTGCCATCGTGCTCGAGTACTTCGGTTATGGTTTTGGTTTTGTGGGACTGACTTTGTTCATGATGCAGCAGGTGGCGCCGGGAAAGCACCAGATGGCACATTATGCCTTTGCTTCGGGCATCATGAATCTGGGTGTGATGTTGCCGGGCACAATCAGCGGTTTTGTCAGCGACTGGTTGGGGTACGAGGCGTTCTTTACCTTCACGCTGTTTGCCACCATTCCGGCGTTCCTCATTACGTACTTCATACCATTTACGTATGCCGATGAGAAGAAACAACAATAACCAATTAATAATATAGAGCAATTATGAGCAACAAAATCACAATGCCTTGGGAAGAACGGCCGGCAGGCTGTAAGGATGTAATGTGGCGTTATTCGGAGAATCCCGTAATAGACCGCTACCATATTCCGTCGTCGAACAGCATTTTCAACAGTGCGGTGGTTCCGTTTAAGGATGGTTATGCCGGTGTGTTCCGTTGTGACAACCGGGCGGTGCAGATGAATATCTTTGCCGGTTTCAGCAAGGACGGCATCCACTGGGAAATAGAGCATGAGCCAATCAAGTTCAAGGCCGGGAATACGGACATGATAGAGTCCGAATATAAATACGATCCGCGCGTGACATGGATTGAGGACCGCTACTGGATTACGTGGTGCAACGGCTACTACGGTCCCACCATCGGCATCGGCTATACTTTCGATTTCAAGGAGTTCTTCCAGTGCGAGAATGCTTTCTTGCCTTTCAACCGCAACGGTGTGTTGTTGCCTCAGAAGTTCGATGGCAAATATGCGCTCTTGAGCCGTCCCAGCGATAGCGGACATACTCCTTTTGGCGACATCTACATTAGCTTCAGCCCTGACATGAAATTCTGGGGCGAACACCGCCATGTGATGGCTCCTACGCCTTTCCCCGAAAGTGCCTGGCAGTGTACCAAGATAGGGGCAGGTTCGGTACCGTTCCTCACGGACGAGGGTTGGCTGATGTTCTATCATGGCGTGATAACCACTTGTAACGGTTTCCGTTACTCCATGGGAGCAGCTATTCTGGATAAGGACAATCCTGCCAAGTTGCTCTACCGCACCCGTGAGTATCTGCTTGCGCCTGCTGCTCCTTATGAGTTGCAAGGTGATGTTCCCAACGTGGTGTTCCCTTGCGCAGCGTTGCAAGATGGAGAACGTGTAGCTGTATACTACGGTGCAGCCGATACGGTAGTGGGGCTTGCCTTTGGGTATATCCGCGAGATTCTGGAGTTCACGAAGCGCACAAGTATTTTGTAAGTACCAAGCAGTTGGCAGGCGCTCGGTATTGCTGAAAAGCGCCTGCCGTAACTGCCTTATACTTAGTGTAATATCACTGCAAAGATACTGCATGCTTTTTGCAGTGCTACTGCAAAGCCGTTGCAGCGCCACTGCAAAGCTGATGCAGCGTCACTGCAAAACTGTTGCAGCGCTACTGCAAAGTAGTTTGCAGTATCACTGCAGACCGTTTGCAATAACTTTGCAGAGTGCATGCAATGACACCGGCATGGGTAGCGTGCTCACTAACTAATAAAGAACAAATCCTTACTATATTATGAAACGACTGATTACTTTCTGTATCATCTCCTTTGGAATGCTCACGGCATCTATGGCTGCGGAGAAGCATCCTGCGGACTATGTGAATCCTTTTGTCGGTACCACTAACTTCGGTACCACGAATCCGGGAGCCGTCTGTCCCAATGGAATGATGTCCGTAGTGCCCTTCAACGTGATGGGTTCGGAGGACAACAAATACGATAAAGATGCCCGCTGGTGGTCTACTCCCTATGAGTATCACAATTGTTTCTTCACCGGATACTCGCATGTCAATTTGAGCGGTGTGGGCTGTCCGGAATTGGGTTCTCTGCTGCTGATGCCCACTACGGGAGAGCTGTCCGTAGATTATAAGGAATATGGAAGCCGCTATAAGGACGAGCAGGCATCCCCCGGATATTACAGCAACTTCTTGACCCGCTACAATGTGAAGACGGAAGTGACGGCAACTCCTCGCACGGGTGTGGCGCGTTTCACCTTTCCTGCCGGGCAGAGCCATGTGCTGCTGAACCTGGGCGAAGGCCTGACCAATGAATCGGGAGCTTTTCTGCGCCAGACGGGTAAATGCGAGTTTGAAGGTATGAAGCTGCTGGGTACTTTCTGCTACAACCCACAAGCCGTTTTTCCCATCTACTTTGTGATGCGTGTCAACAAGCAGCCCGCCGCTTCGGGCTACTGGAAGAAGCAGCGCCCCATGACCGGTGTAGAGGCCGAATGGGACCCCGATAACGGACGCTACAAACTTTACACCCGCTACCAGAAGGAACTGGCGGGAGATGATATCGGCGCCTATCTTACATTCGATACCGAAGAAGGCGAGCAGGTGGAAGTACAGATGGGAGTCTCTTTTGTGAGCATGGAGAATGCCCGCCTCAATCTGGATACCGAGCAGCAGGGAAAGAACTTCGGTCAAGTGCTGGAAGAAGCCCGTCGCCGCTGGAACGATGACCTCTCGCGCATCCTTGTGGAAGGAGGTACGGAAGAGCAGAAAACCGTTTTTTATACGGCACTCTATCATACGCTGATACATCCCAATATCCTGCAAGATGTGAACGGGGAATATCCCGCTATGGAGAGTGATAAGATTTTGACTACCCAAGGCGACCGTTATACCGTCTTTTCTTTGTGGGACACTTACCGCAATGTGCACCAGCTTCTTACGCTGGTATATCCCGAACGGCAATTGCAGATGGTGCGCTCCATGCTCGACATGTACCGCGAACACGGCTGGCTTCCCAAATGGGAACTCTACGGACGTGAGACGCTGACCATGGAAGGTGACCCTTCCATTCCCGTCATCGTCGACACCTGGCTGAAAGGTCTGCGCGACTTTGATATAGAACTGGCCTACGAGGCCATGTGCAAGGGAGCCACCCTGCCGGGAGCGGAGAATCTGCTCCGTCCGGACAATGACGACTACGTGTCATTGGGATATGTGCCCCTGCGGGAGCAGTATGACAATTCCGTTTCGCATGCCCTGGAATACTATATTGCCGACAATGCCTTGTCGCGCATAGCCGCTGCGCTTGGCAAGAAGGAGGATGCCCGTCTGTTCCACGAACGTTCGCTGGGCTACAAGCATTATTACTGTAAGGAGTACGGTACTTTCCGTCCTATCCTGCCTAACGGTGAATTCTATGCTCCTTTCGACCCGAGGCAGGGAGAGAACTTTGAGCCGAACCCCGGATTTCACGAAGGTTGTGCCTGGAACTATACTTTCTATGTTCCCCACGATGTGAAAGGGCTTGCCCGGCTCATGGGTGGAAAGAAGCCGTTCGTAGACAAGCTTCAGCGTGTGTTCGACGAAGGACTGTACGACCCTGCCAACGAACCGGACATTGCATACGCCCATCTTTTTTCTTATTTCAAGGGTGAGGAGTGGCGCACGCAGAAAGAGCTGCACCGCCTTTTGCAGAAGTATTTCAAGAATGCCCCCGACGGAATTCCCGGCAATGATGATACCGGAACGATGTCCGCTTGGGCTATCTTCAATATGATGGGCTTTTATCCGGATTGTCCCGGAGAACCGGCTTATACGCTGTCTACTCCGGTATTTGATAAGGTGACCATAAAGCTCGACCCTAAGTATTGGGGACGCGACCAACTGGTGATAGAGACGGAACGCCCGTCGGCAGAGTCGCTTTATATCCGTGAAATGGAACTGGGAGGAAAAAAACTGTCCCGATATCGTATCACTCATGAAGAACTGGTGCAGAGTGGAAAACTGCGATTTAGGCTTCGATAGGTATTGTGAGTCAGGATAGCATCGGTGATGGTTTAGGTTGCCCGTCGTTGACAGAGTTCATGTCAGTGGCGGGCTTTTCTATGCAGGTTGGCTTCCGGTAGGTTGATAGGGTATTTCGAACCAGAATTCGGAACCTTTCCCCGGAATAGAGCTGACGCCCACTTTTCCGTTCATTTTCTCGGCAATCATGGTGCAGATGGAGAGTCCGAGACCCGTGCCTTGTTTAAAACTGTTTAGCTTGACAAAGCGTTCGAATACATCCTTTTGCTTTTCAGGAGGAATGCCGCAACCGGTATCACGGACAAAGAAGCGAATCCTGTCTTCTTGCGGCAGGTGATAACCAATGTCGATGAAACCTTCTTCCGTATGCTTGAGGGCGTTTGACAGATAATTGTTCAGTACTTGTCTTACCCGTTTGGGGACTGTGTGAATAATACAGTAATCCGCACCGGGCAGGAGACGTATACTGACTTCGGACGGAAGTTTCAGTTTTGCCATCGTCTGCATTTCATCAAGCGTCTTGTTTACATCCATATCTCCTTCTGTGAATTCGAGAATGCCAGCTTCGATGCGTGACAGGTCGAGAATATCGTTAATCAGTTGCAGCAGCAGCTGGGTGTTTTCTTCGATGATATGTATGTATTCCTTTGTATCTTCGTCTTGTATTGCATCGGAAAGTATGGAGGAGAAGCCGACAATGGCGTTTAGCGGAGTGCGTATCTCGTGGCTCATATTGGCAAGAAAAGCCGATTTCAGGCGGTTGGCTTCTTCTGCTTTCTCTTTGGCTGCCAGCAGTTCGGTGATGTCCAGTGCAGAACTGACAATCCACCTCTCTTTCCCTTTGTTGTAGGACACCAGCGTTTTGTGAAACGACAGAATATACTCTCTGCCTTTGGGATTGACAAAGTGTTTGATGTAGGACTGGGGAGTTTCCGACTCTTCAACTTCTTTGTCTGTCTCTTGGATGAAATTATCTTGCATTAGGGGTTTGAACTCCTCTTCATAGTGTCCCACAATATCCTCAGCGGGGACTTCCATCATCTCTGCCGCTTTTTTGTTCCATATCAGGTAGCGTCCTTCATCGTTTTTGTCTTTTACTGTCGTGGCGATGGGAAGGTTCTCCAGAATACTTTCAAGGAAGAAACGGTATTTTTCGTTTTCCCGGCGTTGGACTTCATCTTCCGTAATGTCGCGTATGAAGGCCATGACATTATTTCTGTTGAGGTAGACCATGCGCACTGCGATATATAGTTTCTCACCACTTTCTATTCTTATCTTTAGGGTCAGGCTGTCCGAAGTGCGGGTATTCAGTACGCGTAACAGCGACGTCATGTATTTCCGGCATTCATCGGCGTCTGTCACCAAATCTTTGATGTTGAGAGTTCCCAGGTTTTGGAACGGAAGTCTGTTCGCCTTTTCGGTAGGTGTATTGAGCAGTTTTACGACAAAACCTTGTCTGTTCAGCAGATATACCGGAATGTCTATTGCCCGGATAATCTGCCTGTTCAGACTTTTGTATTTATAATTTATCCAGTATAGAAAGCTTGCAGATGTAGCGGCAATCAACAGAAATAACTGTATTTCTCCAAATAATGTAAGATGCATACGCGGTATCTTTCATTTCGTCTGTCCCCGTTGACGAAGGTTATTATATAAAAAGCGCGAGGACTGTTATTGCCTATCTGCATTCGAGGCTCTGGAAAATGCCCACGTCATAAATAGACAACAGTCCCCACGCCTAAGTATATAATAACATAGACGTGAAGAAACTGTTGCTATCATCCCATGACGTTTATTGAATTTTCCAGATTCCGAATAGGCAGGGATAATAACTTTCGCTTCTTGCGTTCTTATCGAATCAAGTCAAAAATGGCCGTTATCACTATAACTGCCAAGACTTTGGTGCAAAAGTAGTATATTTTTTTTGGATGTACGATATGATGAGGAGAATAAAGTGTATATGCAAACAAAGCGTGATGGTATTTGACCGTCACGCTTTGTATAGTCTGCCATTAAAAGTTGTTGTTAGAGAGAATTGTTAGAGGATTTATTTCATGGCTTCTATGGTATATCCTTGTTGTTTCAGAAGGTTCAACACTCCATTGTCTCCGGGCAGGTGTCCGGCACCGACTACGAAAAGGGTGGGGGCTTCCGTCATGATGGCAGGCATCTTTTCAACCCATGCCTTGTTGCGGTTATCCAGCATGGCTTCCATCTCACCGGGCAGCGGGTCGCATGAATTGCCGTCGCGCTCTTCCATCAGTTGCAACATGGCGTCCAGGTCTTGCTTTTCATAAGCGGCAATCAGGCGCTTGCTTTGCTCGATACCTTTCTCGATGTCACTGATAGCGCAGTAGAGGAGGTTTGCCTGGCGTTGCAGCGTCTGGCTGTTGAACAGAATGTCTATTTGTGACTGGGCTGTTTCCAGACCGCCAACTTTCTTGCCTTGCTGTCCGGCCTGCTGCTGGAAGTAAGTGTCGAGCTGTTCTTGCGGGTTGAAGCCCGGAGTATGTTTCATGTAGAGCAGGACGACAAGCTGCTGGTTGATGGCAGCCGGTTTCAGTTGAGCAAGCATGGCGATGTCTACCATCATATTCTCTTTTACAACTTTACCCACTTCTTCGTATTGCTCGGGAGTAAAGAGGTTTTGCAGCGTGGTGTCTTTGGGCATCATCATCTGCTGTTGCATGCTTTGCATGAAGGCGGGAGTCGCCATTTCGCTCATCACAACTTCCCCGTAGACTTGGGTGGTTTCGTTCATGGCCTGCGGCATGGCGGCGATGCTGTCCTTGATGCTGAGTGGAGAGAGATGGTAAGTACCGAAAATATAGGATGGTTTCTCTAATCCTTTACCGGATACTTTCCATAAAAGTTGTGCATTGGCGCTCAGCGCAATGCTGATGAATAAGAGGATGCCTAAAAGTTTCTTCATTGTTTTCTTCTTTTAATAGTTTCTGGACTATCAGTCGGGACAGAGTAAAGAAAATCACAAGAAGGGAAAAATTAGTATTATTTTATTCTTCCTCCGCAGAGCCAGTGTTGGGTGTAATATTTTTCCCGGAGGTTGCTGACTATGACTCCCTGGCTGGTGCTGGCATGTATAAACTTGCCGTCCTTGAGGTAGATGCCTACGTGTGCCACTTTTTTGCGGGAAGCACGGCTGGTGAAGAACACCAAATCTCCCTCACGCAAGTTGCGGCGGGAGATTTTACTGCTCTCTTTCAGTTGCCCGTCTGTGCTTCTCGACAGACGGGTGTGGTAAACTTTCTTATACAGTTGCGATACCAGTCCGGAGCAGTCCGTTCCACGTTTGCTGTCGCCACCTGCGCGATAGGGGGTGCCTATCCATTCGGAGGCATGGATGTATAGCTTGTGGTTGTCCTGCAGTTCAATATCCACTCCCAAACGGACGGATGCCTGCGCCAGGGCTTTGTAGTCCAGGCGTGGCGCGGAAGTATGGCAGGAACTTAAGCCTATCAATATGATGGTAAGAGCTACTATATAAGAAAGATATTTTTTCATGCTTCCGAATTTTTTTCTTCTACCGTTTTATCTTCTTTTTCCGTTATTTCTTCTACGGCTGCTTCTACTACTGTTTCTTCTACCACGGCTTCTTCCTCCACACCGACGTTGAAGTAAGCTTCCAATTCCTGCTCGGCAGAGTTGTTCTCATTTCGTATATCGCGGATAATAACACCGTTTTCTAACAATGCAATACGTGGACAAACGTCCACTGTGTGATTCAGGTTATGGCTGGAAATGATGACGGTGGCTCCGTGCTCTTCATTGTATCTTTTCAGCAAGTGTTTGATTACAGACTGTGAACTGGGGTCAAGGAAGTTGAACGGTTCATCCAGAATCAACAGTTGCGGGTGATGTAGCATAGCGGAGATGATGCCGATTTTCTGCTTGTTTCCGGCAGAATAGTTGCGGATGAATTTTTTCTGCCCCATCACTTCGCCGTTCATGAAGCGTTCGAAGGGAAGCAGGCGTTCGTCTACCTCCTCTTTCTTCAGACCGTACATCTTACCGATGAAGTAGAAGTATTCTTCGGGGGTGAGGTAGTCTATCAGGAAACCGTCGTCTATAAAGGCTCCCGTGAAGTTCTTCCAGTCCTCGCTTTTGCTGACGTCAATGTCATTGATGGTTACATTGCCCCGGTCTGCCTGCAGTAAGTCAAGAATAAGCCGGAAGAGGGTGGTCTTGCCTGCACCGTTGTTGCCTACCAGTCCCAGCATATCGCCTTGCCCGATGGTGTAGTTCTCTATATCTACGGCTTTTTTTGTGCCGAAATTCTTTTGTAAATTGTTGATGCGTATCATGTTAGTGATTGATGTTTAATGATTTCTATTTCTGTCTACTGTCCCTGAAGCCTTCCATATTCTTGTAGCGGCGTTTCATGAGTCGGTGATATACATTCATCAGCCAGAATTTGGAAGTGGCGATGAATGCCACGCCGATGCCGATAAGTATCCAGGGGGTGACCTCTTTGCCAAAGATGGCATTCAGTGCAAAAAGCAGCAGTAAAGGTATGCCGAAAGCACCTCCTGAAATCAGATTCTGCAGACCGGTGCCTATATTCTGCCGGCTGGTCATCTTTGAATTCAGGTCGGTAGTCTTGTTGTTGTAGACTGCCAGTTGGAACAGACAGCAGTATACGGCTCCCGGAATGAATATCAGCCATGCAATGCAACCGAGTACGGATACCTTCCCGGTAACCATACCGGGAATCATCAGAATCGTAGGAATGAGCAATGCAATGCTGTACAGTATGTATTTGGCACGCAGCAGCGAGTAGATAGATTCCTTGCGGCTCATCAGTCCGTCAATGTAATTGCCTTCGTAACCCATCAGTGTGCTGAGGAACATGATGCCGAAGATAATGTAATTATAAAGGACGAAGAAATCTCTCAGACCTCCGTCATACACATCGGAAAAGCTAATGATACTACTGAACATTATCACTACACCGGTGATGGAATAGAGCGAACGCTTACAAATCTTGTTGCGTAGCAATAACTTGAGTTCCAGTCTCATGTATTCGCCTATTTCGCCGTAGCGGTCGAGGAATTTGTATTCGGATACATGTTTTATCCGTGTATCTTCCACTTTGTTCAGTTCATTGTAGATGAGTTTCTGCATCAGGGTGCGGTTGATGAACCACATGAGGGCGATGGCAGCCAGTACACCGATGAATGACAATATATTACCGGTGATGAACCCTTCTCCCAGATTGACAAAACAGTCGAAAAGCGGACTGTTGTCCGGAATGAATAGTGCGGCGGCAATGCCACCATATACTACTACCGGTAATGCCAGCCACCAGATGCGCTCACCCATCAGTGTGCGGCACAACAAGAACCAGTAGTTATTGAATACCATCAGCAGCCAGATGCCAATGCAATAGGTCAGCACACCACTGATTCCATAGAATTTGGTGACGGTGATGATGGAAAACGGAACAAACGGAAACAGCCAGAACAGATTGAAGCCATCCAGTCCGGAACGGATCAGCAGGAAGTCTATAAGACGATTCCGTTTGATGGGAAGCAGTAGGTAGGGCTTCACTTCCTGGGTGGGTGTTTTTTGGAAAGGCAGGCGTATCAGGAAATCCAGCACAAGGACAAATATCAATCCGGAGTTCATTACGTGATAGGCTTCTGTGGCACCACCGTCAAAGGCGAATGCAAAGGTCGTACCGAAGAATATCAGGTAACCGGCCCAGAAGACGAACATGAAGTACATCCAGAATTTTCCGAATTTACTTTTTTCGTACATCGGATTTCGTTTTTCTGCCAGTTTTCCGTGCTTGCGCAAATCTAAGAAAAGACTCATAGTATTTGTATATATAGAGTTTGTATAAAAAAAGCTGCGCTGCCTTTCATCGAACAACGCAGCCTTCTGTGTGTATGGCTCTCTTATTCTTTGTCAGGAGTTTCAGGACTGATCATTGATACCTCAATCTCGTTCTTCTGCTTGAACAAGTCGTCGGTGAACTTCTGGATGTCCTTCACGGTGATGCTGTTGACAATCTGTTCGTAATCCTTTATCGGATTCATACCGGTGAACAGGTATTCGTCAATGCTTCCCAGCCAGTAGCTGTTCTCCTTCAAGTCTTCGGCATGTTTCTTCAGCATGAACTCCTTCACTTTATTCAAGTCTCCTTCCGACGGACCTGCTTTGGCGATGTTGTCGAGTTCTGCAAAGATAATCTGCATCAGCTTTTCTCTTTTTGCCGGAGCGGTTTCGAATACAATCTGCAAGAGAGCCTTTTCTTTCGGATATTTGCTTAATTGGCCGCCTACATATACACCGTAAGTGCCCCCTTCGTCTTCACGTACCTTGGCTGTATAAACCAAGTCGAGAATCTGGCTGGTCATACTCAGCAGGATGTCATTTTTCAGGTCGTACTTGCAGTCACCGTTCAGCAGGACAAAGTTCGACGCTTTGGCAGTTTCCTGCTTCCGTACGAATTCGTTCTTATAAACTCCCTGGCGCATGTCCACTTTATTGTCCTTGAATGTTTCCTTGCGGTTGATGGCAGGCAGTGAACCCAGGTACTCGGCGATGAGTGGTTTCATTTCCTCCACATTCACATTTCCTACAAAGATAAAGGTAAAATCGCTGGCATCTTTGTAGCGGTCTTGATACATGGACAGAATCTTGTCATAATCCATCTTGTCAATCATGTCCGCCTTTATTCTGGCTCTTCTGGGATGGTGCATGTAAATACCGGCCGAGACAGAGTCACTGAACGCCACCTGGGGATTCATTTCCATATTCTGCAAAGCAGCTTTGTTGCGGTTCTTGTAGGATGCGAAGGCATCGTCGTCACGGCGTGGAGCGGTGAACGTCAAGTAAGTGAGCTGCATCATTGTTTCGAAGTCTTTCGGTGAACAGCTGCCATTGACGGTTTCTGTCTTGTCACCGATACCATAGCTGACGGAAGCTTTCTTGCCGGCCAGAACTTTTTCCAGGTCTACGGCACTGAAATTACCCAGACCACCGACACTCACTGCATCCAGTCCGTTGATGTTGATGATTTCCGAGTCGGGGAACAAGGAACTACCGCCTAGGCTGACTCCCTTCATGCGGATTTCGTCTGCCTTGAAATCTGTCTTCTTGATAATGACCTTGACTCCGTTGGAGAGTGTCAGCGTTGTAGTGCCGAATGTATCATCTGTCTGCTCGGATACAATCTTTCCGCCTTTCGGGGCTTCGGCCATCAAAGGTTCATCCGACACCTTGTCTACGTAGGCAGTCAGTTTTTCAGCTTTAATATCTTTCAGAATCTTCTTGATTGCATCTTCTGTCGGCATTTTCAATCCTTCCTTATCCGGACCGAGAATTGCGACTACCTGGTTACTGTCTGTCACGAGGGCTTGCATCATCTGGTTCAGTGCGGCAACCGGAATGGCGGGAGCTATCTGATTGATGATGGCGTATTCGTTTTCGATGCCCGGAATCGGTTCGTTATCGAGGAAATGACGGACATATTCATCCACGTACTCTTCATTCTTGCGTTTGTCACGCTCGTTATAAGCAGATTCCAGTTGGCGCAGATATTCGGCACGGGCACGGTTGTATTCCGTTTCCGTAAAGCCGAATTGGCGGGCGCGTTCTGTTTCGCGCAGGAGAGTGGCTATTCCATTTTCTATGGCATCTTCCTTGCAGACAACGACACCGGTGAAGGCATCTTTGGTTTTGGCAACAAAGAAATCATCGTCATAAGTGGCGGCATATATATAAGGAGGATTGGCGGTCTGTACCAATTCGTTCAGACGCGCATTCAGCATATTGTTGATGAGCGTGGTTGCATAATTCTGTACCAGATAGCCCATGTCGCCTTTCTGCTCGTCAGGAGTGGCTTCGTGCTTGTTGAAGATGAGGGCTTGTACATTGGACTGTTCCTTGTCCTGATAAACCAATACAATAGGCTCCTTGTTGTCGTTTACCGGATAGTACTCGCGTTTGGCAGCATTGGGCTGGGCGGGAATATCAGAAAACATTTTCTTGATTTGGGCTTCGATGG
>CDZA01039355.1_pt1 | contig 17712 bp, 19 predicted proteins | sample 554881 | NCBI WGS metagenome assembly CDZA01 (sample SAMEA3182082, study PRJEB8094) | gut metagenome | biome: human; feature: gut; material: Stool; isolation source: human stools | place: Canada | collected 2012-12-04
GGAACTCGAAAAGCTCGTGGAGATTGCCAAGATACAGAGCACCGAGGCATCGAACGCCATTGAGGGCATTGTCACCACGAGTACCCGAATCCGGCAGCTTGTCAAGGAGAAAACCACGCCGAGGAACCGGGATGAGCAGGAGATCGCCGGTTACCGCGATGTGCTGAGTATCATTCACGAGAGCTTTGACGCGATGCCAATCACGCAGAACTACATCCTGCAGCTTCACAAAATCCTCTACAGCCATATGAATAACCCGCTTGCGGGACGCACAAAGATCACACAGAATTATATCACCGCTACCTATCCGGACGGTCATGTGGAAACGCTGTTCACGCCGCTTGCCCCTTATGAGACGCCGGAAGCGCTGGATAGAATCTGCGAGGAATACAACCGTGTAATTGGCAATAAGGAACTGGAGCCGTTGATTGCAATCCCGGTTTTCATCCATGACTTTTTGTGCATCCATCCCTTCAATGACGGCAACGGAAGAATGAGCCGATTGCTCACGACGCTGCTTTTGTATCGAAACGGTTTTTATGTCGGCAAGTATATCTCCTTGGAAGCCAAAATCGCCAAAAACAAGGAGCTGTATTACGCCGCACTTGCACAGGCGCAAATCGGCTGGCACGAAGGCACGGAGGATGTAGTGCCATTCATCAAGTACCTGCTCGGGACGATCCTTGCGGCGTATAAAAACTTTGAAGATCGTATGGCGCTTGTGGAAACCAAGCTGCCCGCACTGGAAATGGTACGCAGAGCAAGCAAAAACAGAATCGGGCGGTTCAATAAGCAGGACATCCGGGAGCTTTGCCCGACGCTCAGCGACAGTTCCATTGAGGGCGCCTTGCGGAAGTTGGTTGCAGCCGGAGAACTGAAAAAAGAAGGAAAAGGGAAAAATACCTGCTATTTCAGGCTAAATTAGATTCCGTTCAATACGAGCGACTTTTTAGAGGACCGCACCTGCTCATGCGAACGGGTGCAGTCCTTTTTGGTTACTTCTTGCAATATACGTCGGTTGCAGATACGACGCCACGACGGTAGAAATCCTGCCGCTGCTCTGCAACCCGGATTTGGAGAAGCGATGCTTTTTGCGAAAACAGGCGACAGCTTCGCGCACATAGAAAACAGGAAAGAGAACGGTTATTCGTTCTCTTTACCCTTTGCCGCTTTCCTGCGAGGCTTCGGCTTGGTCAGCTCATAGCTCACATCCAGCAAAAGCTCGATCGTTTCTGCGGGCACGCTGCCGTCCAGCGAGGCGGTGATCCAGCTTGCTTTGTTCATGTGGTACGCCGGAAAAATGCCAGTCTCGCCGCGCAGGGACGAAATCAAAATCGGGTCGCACTTAAAATTGACAATGTCCAGCGGCTCCGCCCCTGGAAGTCCAAGCCTGCCGCGCGGCACTTCCATCATCAGCGCAAACCATTTCCGATTGCCCGCATGACGGAAAACGGCGGCGCGCGGCGTATCCGCCCAAGGATAATCCGGTAGGGTAGAGTAGTGGTTCAGAATATAGGCTTCTAATTCTTCACGATTCATTTCAGACCTCACAACGCTTCAAAATGATACCGTGGCTGACCAACGCTCTTTTTGCCGTACTCGATCGCGCTGACCGGACAGTAGCAGATGCACGCCATGCAGTGGGTGCAGTTTTTGCCCCAGGACGGCTTGCCGTCTTTGAGCGCGACGTTATTCATTGGACAGCGCTTCACGCACTGCCCGCAGCCGATGCAGGCGCTTGACGCGGTAAAGGCGTTCGCTTTGACGAAGCACTTGTAGAAAATCGGATTGACCGGGCCGCTCATAAAGCGGTCGTAGAGATTGTTCCGCGTCGGCGCGAACGGCTGATTGCGCTGAATCGCCGCAATTGCTTGGTCGATGCTGGGCTCGGCTTGGGCGACGATTTTCCGCGCTTCATCCGTCTTCGGTGCAGAAAACATCGCAATATAATTCTCTGGCATGACGATCTGCGTCGTGCCCATGCAGGAAAGTCCCTTTTCCGTACAGAGTTCGCGATTGTACTTGTCGGCGTTGCCGATCTCGCTGCCGCAGGTCATGACAAACCATACGTTTTTCGCTCCGTGCAGCTCCGTTTTTAGTAGCCAGTCGCGCACGACGCGCGGAATACGCCAGGCATAAGTCGGCGTGACGATAATAACTCGCTCGCCGGTTTCGACGGGCGAAGTGTCACCGGATTTGATGCGGTCGTTCAGGTTCACAAGCGCATCGCCCAGCGCGTCTGCGATTCGCTTGGCGACATATTTGCTGTTTCCAGTGCCGGAAAAATACAAAATCATATCAAAATCCCCTCACAATGGTCAATTTCATGCTGAATGATCTGCGCCGCCCAGCCGGTGAACGTTTTAATGCGCGTCTGGAACTGCTCATTCTGCCACTGCACCTTGATGGTCTGATAACGCTTTGTTTTCCGCATGCCGGTCAGGGACAGGCAGCCCTCCTCCGCGTCATACGGCGCGGATTTTTTGACGATCACCGGATTGAACATGGCCATGTACTCGCCAATATTGTCAAACGCGATAATGCGCTTGTTGACGCCAATCATATTCGCCGCCATGCCCACGCAGCCATCCTTGTGCGCGGCCAGCGTGTCCAATAAATCCTGCACGATTGCCAAATCGTCAGCCGTGGCATGTTCTGACTTTTGAGATAAAAAGAATTCATCTTTGCAGATTTCACGGATCATGGGAAAACCTCCGCTGCGTGTTTCTTATGTGGCTATTGTAGCAGAGAAATGGGTAAGGCTCAACTGCATTTATGGGCGTTTTGGGGAGGACGTTTATTTCCGCGCCCGCTGCTGATATTCCTCGATCGTCACGAAATGACCGTCCACGTCGCGGATATGGCGGAGATTCAGTCGATAATCCGGGAAGAAAAAGCGGACGGTTTCTAAAAACTTCGGGAAACGGTCTCCATCGGCAAACGGATATTCGGACACATAAAAGACGCGGTATCGGTTCGTCAGTTCCGTGTCCACGCGGACGATTTGCATGGCGTAACCGGCATCGTCTATGTAAGACTGAAACAACTCCGCGAGATTTTGCAGTATCGTTTCCGTGGCGGCTTCCTGCTCCCGTTTCATGCGCTGAAGCTGTTTGGCCGTCCGTTTCTGCTCTTTCTTACGGTCGCATTCTTTCCAATATCCTGCGTCCTCGTATTTTTCGAAGTACCGGCAGTTCTTCCCAAGGCAGTTATGCTGCGTCATAAGCCGCTTCGTCAGTTTTCCGGGATGCAACAGGTTGTGGCAGCAGCCGACAATGCGCGTTTGCGGCAGGATCACGCACTGATTTCCAAGCAGCCGCGCTTTTACAAGCTCCGACTTTCCGGTTTCCGCTTCTGCATCTTCCTTTGACGGACGGTCGATGATCGGCTGCAAGTCTGGGTGACACAGCTTGCAGGGGCGGCGATTTTGGGAAGCTGTCTGATAGTACACGCTGCCAAGAAGTTCTTTCACGCGCAGAAGCTGCTTGCAATTTCGGCAGTGAAAGATCTCGGAATTTGGAGCGTACAGGTAGTTATAGCTCGATGCCGCAATGATTTTCGCGTTTTGCTCCTGTCTGGGGATCGGTTCTTTGGCTGGCGCGCGTTTGGGCGCTTTTGACTGCGCGAGTTCAAGCGCCTGAAACAGCATCTGCATGACGGCAACATCGTTGCTGGATTGGTGCTCCGGCGCGGGCGTGGAAAGCCCGCACGCTTCCGCAATTTTGTAAAGAGAACGCGCCGGAATTTCGCGTGCTTTGATAGCAGCATAGACCTTTTGGTTCATGCAACGCACCGTTGTGGAAAACGTTCCGAACAAATAGCGGCTGTACAGCGCTTTCAGTGTGTTTTTTGTTTCAACGTGCCAGCAGCAAATCACGTCGTCCGGCTGAAGCCAGCGGAAGAAACGCTGGACACAGCTTTTCTCTGAATCCGACGCGCAAAATTCAGCAGGAGCGTAGCCGTTGAACGCCAGATGCTCCCACGGCGCAGTTCCGGGCTCGCGCGGACAGACCAGCGCGTCAAACGCACGGATCGTGTTCCACTTTGCATCGACCCGCGCAGCGTATAGCTGCGTCAAACTCCGATGACCGCCACGACTCTCAATCCACTCCATATCCAACAGGACAAACATTACGCTCCGCCCTTTCTCTATCTTGGTAGGAACATCATAGCACATGAAGTGTCCAATAAAGCGTACTTCTAAAGATGCTGCGTTAAAAACTAAAATGTTTGCTCATTCGGTACGAATAGCATAGAATTTTCGCGTAGTAAACAGCATAATTCATACGCCTTGAGATACAGAATTTGCGCGGCAATAAACAAAGATAAGAACGTCTCTTTTGTTTTCAAAAATACACAGTTCTATCGTTTTCTTGAATTTCCAAATAAAAGCTGGTATAATTAAACTAATAAACGCTGATAGCGATAACAGGGCAAAAATACAACCGCAATCATTGATGTGACACAGTTGACTGAACGAAACTGAGCAAAGAATATGAAAAAGATTTGCTATCAGTTCACTTCTGTATCATAAAGGAAGGTGAGCGCAATATGAACTGTCCGTGGTGCGGAAGTCCGGTTATGATACGTGGGTCATCTTGGGAATGCGGCTGGTGCGGAGACTTTGGAAGTCTGCAAAGAACACCGAAAAAAAAGTCACAGAATACGGCACAGATCACGTTGACCCTCTCCTTCGTCTATCACGTCGATCTACCCGAAACGTGGAGCGATTTGAAAAAGGCGCTGGGGCAGCTTGCGCCCAAGAACACCGTGCTTTCTCAGCTTCTCGGAAAAGTGCTGCTGTACCATATCTCAGCCGGAATCCAGCACGCAGGAGCTTTGCCGGACGAGAAAAAGGCGGCGGAACTGCGGACTTTTCTGACTACGACCACTGACCTAAATCTGGGCGAAAGCGCAGAGGAGATCATGCGCGATGCAAAACGCGGCGTTCTGTTCTGTGAAGAAGCTGCCCTTTCCGAAGCGGACTGCGGCACGTTCTGGACGGAATTGCTCTCGACGCGCCCGGTGGAAGACTATTATAACCACGTCGATCCGGACGGCTTGTTTGAACTTTTCTCTGAATTATCCTCTGTCTATGCCTACTTCGGCGGGAAAAAGGATGAGGAAATGGGCGAAGCGCAGGACTACCGGAATACGCTGGAAGAAGCCTATCACACCCATTGGCAGAACAAAGTGCTGCTGCATCCGGACGTAGAGCGCGCAAAACGCCTCTTGGCGCAGGGCAAGTTTCCGGACTACGAGGATATTTGCCGCGAGATTTTGTTGGTCGAATATCCGGAGGAAGTCCCGCATGAAACCGCCGAGGATTTCGATGAATTGTCGTGGGAACGTGTTCTGGATGATGTGTTTGCAGACGACCCGGAAAAAGGGATGGAGATGTGGCGCCGGCTTCTGGATATCGCAGAGCCGAATCTGAAAACCAACGCCAAAACTGCCGAAAAACTTCTCCCGGACTGGGATTGGCTGGAGTCTCCAACGGACGATCAGGCGCTTCCGCTTTTGGTCGCGTTGGAGGATGCGCGGTTTGTGTCGCAGATTTTTGAGAGCGCGTACCTCGGCAGATTGCAGTTCAGTGTTCTGGAGATCTGTCGGGATTGTGGGGAGGAAACGCTGGCGCGGCATTGTATGGACCTTGCACTGAAAAATCCCTGTCTGGAGGAGCAGTGGAGGAAGCGGTATACACAGGTCCTTGCGGCTGCACCTTCTTCAAAACGCACAAAGCCACCTGCCCGTGCACTTGCAAGACAGCCCGTCAGCACACAGAAAAAGCCGACTGGCGAAAGCTATTATCAGTTCTGCAATGTGCAGTTCAAGGAGGATGGAGCGACATATGCCTATCTGACCGGGGGAATTTCGCTGAAAGCAGGCGATTTTGTAGTCGTTCCGATCGGCGATCATCAAGCAGAAAAGCTTGCTCTGGTGACAGAGGTGTTCGTTTGCAGTACACAGAATGCGCCATATCCGCCGGAGAAGGCGAAATTTGTGCTCCGCAAGTCTGAACGGACAGCCTTTCCGGAACGCACAAAGCCGCAGCATCCTGCTCCGAAGCAGGCAGCCGCGCCAGCACCGACTGAATCGAGGCGCGCAGTTCCGCCTGTGCAGTCCGCACCGACCGCAAATCCGCAGAAGTCTGCGCCGACTGTACAATCGGCAATCACACCGCCGATCGTCAGCCAGACGCCGACAGAGCCAGAAATAACAGAAAAGAAATCTACGCTGTCAAAGAAGCCGTTTCCGCTTGGAAAGCTCATCGCGGCAGTTCTGGCAGTAGCCGTGATCGCGTGGGTCTCTATTTCCGTCTCAAGCCGCAATAAGCAGAGAGCAGCAGCTTATGACGCAGCCCTGCAAGAGCTGTCAAACGGCAATTACACTTCTGCCGAACAGGGCTTCTCTGCGCTTTCCGGGTATCGGGATGCGGCATCGCTATCTGTCTACTGCAAATACGCCGGTATGTACAAAGACAGGATCGACTATGCGGGCGGACAGGATGAGTTGGCAGACATCACGCTGCAATATGACACGAGCTGGCAGCAGGATGTTGACGCGCTGGAAACCCGCGTCAAGGGCTATAAGGCAGAGAAGGACGCCGCCGAGGAAGCCGAGCGTCAACGCATCGCTGCGGAGAATGCCGCGAAGCGGGAGCAAAGTCTGAAAGATCAGTATTCCGGAAAACTGCCTGTGGATGGTATGCCTGTGAGTTGCTTGAAGTACACGTCAATCGGATCGCCTACTAAAACCGAAAAATGTCAGTTCTATGACAGCATGGATGTCCATAGACGATACAAAATCTTGCATTGGTATAACAGTGAGGGACAGACCGTAGCATACTGTCATTCTCATCAGCCAAAGGGTGAGTATACAGAAGTCATTTATGCCTTTACATATTATGAAACGCCCATCGGACGTCCAAACTCTGCCTCTCCGTGGACACCACCGAGTACATCGGGCGGCAGCAATTCCGGAAGCGTCCGGGATGATTATGATAATCCGGAAGACCTTTGGGAAGATAATCAGGATTGGTATGAAGATGAGGACGAAGCGTGGGATGAGTGGGAGAATGGCTAGGAGGCTATTTTATGGATCTACTACGAGCAAAAGAACTGTTATCCGGCTTGGCAGACGGCGTTGATCCGCTGACAGGCGAGGTTCTGCCGGAGAATCATGTGTGCAACAAGGCTGAAATCATTCGGGCATTTCACTGTGTTCTGAAGGCGCTTCCAGGAAAGCCACCGAAGCCGCAGCCCGAAAATGCGGGCAAACCCTGGAACGATGCAGACGACGCGGTCCTCTGCCAGATGTTCGATGCCGGAGGCAGCAAAAAGGAAATGTGCGCCTACTTCAAACGCTCGGAGGGCAGCTTAGCCGCGCGTCTGGTGCGGTTGGGGAAGATCTCAGACCGGGCAGAATTCAGAAATAAATGATATGAAAAACGACACCGTATCAAAAGAAATACAATATCAAGAACTGATTGCCGATGTCCAGAAGGCATATCTGTCTGAAAGCCGTGAACTCCGATGGTGCGAGGAATGTAAAGAAATCAATCTATGGGCGTACTGGCAAGGGCGCGGACACTTAGATGCGGATATCATGCTGGTCGGTCAGGATTGGGGCTGCCCTTGGGATACGCCTTCCGTTGCAACCATGAAAAACGTATGCGACATGAACTGTGGGAAAGCTGTAAGCTATATGCGCGGAAATGACAGTATTACAGATAGAAATCTAATTCAGCTATTCCGCACAATTGGTTTTGATATTTTATCTGACAATCCGAATTTGTTCTTTACAAATCTCGTAATGGGCTACAGATTGCAAGGAACGAGCGGCGGTTTCAAAACAGCTTGGGCCAATGCGGATGCACCGTTCTTTCGCAGATTGGTTGATATCATACATCCGCGTGTACTACTCTGTTTGGGTAAGGATACCTTTCGGTGTACGCTTCGTGCGCTTGGATTGCAGCGGCTACCGGTCATACGAAACTATAATCGATTCATCGAAAGCAGTGAAAACCCTGTTCAAATCCATCTTTGTGATGACGAAACCGCGTTCGTTTTTGCGTTTGCGCACTGCGGCGTTATGGGTACGCTGAACCGCAATCGCGGAACAAATGAAAAAGCATCTCTCAATAAACAGATACAGGATTGGGCAAAAATCGTACCTTTTCTCTGCGTAACCTGAGCGCCCAGCAACTCAAATCCTCACTCGCTATAGACAAAGAATACGCGACCGGCAAGTTACCGGCCGCGTAGTTTCATATTTTCGAGTCGCGGAGCCACTGCTGGAACTCATCCAGCGAGATGATCTCGCGGTCGCATTTTTTCTTTTCTTCTCTGGCTTTCTCGCTCCAGGCATAAAACTGCTCGTCGGTGATGCGGCCGGCCTTGATCCATGCAAAGCGCTTTTTGTACTCCTTGCGGTATGCCTTGAAAATAGGGTCATCGGTCTGCTTTTTCGTCCACTGGCGGAACGCGCCGATCTCACGGCAGCGCTGTTCGCCGTACTTCACGGGGCGCTCGCAATACTCTGCGCTCACACGGCCGGTCTGCGGGAACCAGCGGCCGCAGTTCTTGCAGCGGCGCACGGTCACGCCGCGCTCGACGCAGCTTCGCAGCGAATAGTCGATCATGTCGCGCACGGCGGACGAGTATAAAACAGGCGCGCACCGGCCCGGCTCGACCGGTTCAAAGCTCAGCGGGATCGGCTTAAATCGGAACAGTTCCGGATTTCTCGGCTGGTCGTAATGGTAGTTTTTCGCCGCCTGCTTCTGTGGTTCTCGACCGGCAGAATCCACGTCCAGCACGCATTCAAAAAACTTCTCGACCTGCTTCCTTGTCTCTGAAAACTGCTTTGCAAACTCCTTTAAGTCCAAAGCAATCGCCTGAATTTCCGCTTGATCGTAGCCATTTACGGAAAAACAGCCGAAGCTGCGCGTATATAAAAGGCGAAGATAAATGTGCTTCTCGGCCAGCACACCGAGCTCCACCATCGCGGCTGTATACGCTTCACGGGCGCGGCTCTCAACGAAGCGTTCCCAATTCACGCTGATGCGTTCCAGCATCGGCGTGATTTCTTTTTCGTCCAGTTCCAGAAACGTCAGCAGACTTTCCAAAAACGGAAGTTCCAGCTGCTTGGACGGCAGCCCCTGCATTCCGAACGCATCGTTTTCAAAAAACTCCTTCTCACCGGAGAAATACATCTTTGCATACCACATGGTCGTCACCTCAAATATGGACTAATTGTAAATTGTAAATGAAATAGTCTTGACAAACGAATAGGGCTATGCTACCTTAAAACCAGAAAGCTGTCTAAATTATTTTATCATAGTCTAGCACCGCATAGACAGCTTGTCAACGGAAAGTTGCCCTGTACCTTGAAAATTTCACACCCATCTCCAAAGACGATACTCGCCGGGGAAGTATGCCGCGACGCTGCAAGAGCAGCCAGCATACCAAGGCGAAGCCAACGCTGTGTGCGTCAACAAAAGGCCGCAGGGCAGGAACGGGTATGGAGGATGGTAACAGGAAAAGAAAAAAACCGTCCGGCTGCTGCAACAGTCGGACGGCGCGCCGCGTTTCGGAAAACACGGACTGCAACTGTGTTAACTTTAACAGAGAAACCTCCGAAACGCAAGTTTTTTCTCTGAAATTTCTAAAATCAGATGGAGGTAAAAAAGACATTGAACACATCAAGCATCAAAAATTTTGACGAGCTGCCGCTGTTTCTAAACGCGCAGCTTGTCTCCCGCACGCTGGGCATATCGCCGTCGAGCGCCTACGAGCTTCTGCATGAGGATGGCTTCCCGTCTCTGCGGATCGGCAGCCGGCTTGTCGTACCGAAGGAGCAGTTTCGTCTCTGGGTGGAGCGACAGACGGGAGGCGCGCATGAGGAATAAGTATTACACGTCGCGCGATCCAATCAAAAACTACTTCCCTCTGCCGAATGAGGTTTTCGCCCTCGGTCTTTCACCGGGCGCGTTGGCGGTCTACAGCTACCTGATGTACATCGAGGATCGGATGACGTATCAGTGCCATGCAAGCTACAGAACGATTGGGAGCGCAGTCAATATGAGTCCGAACACCGTGCGAAAATATGTTGCGGAGCTGGTCGAGCGCGGCCTCATCAAGACGGAACGAACGACGATCATTACGCAGGACGGACGCAAGCAGAACGGGAGTCTTCTGTACACGCTCCTGCCCATTCAGCTCCCCATCCAGCAGTTTTACGAGCAAAAGCTTGCAAAGCTGGATGCGGAATGCGAGCAGGAACGCATCCGAAAGCGGTTGGAAGCGTTCCAACAGGCGCAGCAGAAAAACGCCTGTCCACCCGCGTGAGCCGCGTGTGGCGGATGTGTCCGATTTTCCGGACACAGCCGAGCGCGTTACCCACCGGAAGCCAAAAAGCCGGACGCTGCGCCGACGTGCGGGAGAACGGGAAATTCGACCGAATTCCAGCGCAGCGGGTTCGGTCGAAAGAGGAAATGCGGCGGAATGGACGAGACCTGCCGCTTGCGGCAAATGCGGAAAAACGCTGAAAATGGTCAAAATCGAGGGATTTTGGACGCCGCGGCGAGAAAGCAGGATAAACGGATGGCGTCGAAAACGACGCTTTTCCTGTTCACAACAGCCCGCAGTGCGGACTGTATCAAGGGGTTGCGCAGGCGCTGCGATTGGCGCCTGTTTGGAGAAAATTACGCGCGGCTGGCATCAGGAATCCCGCAAACGCAGACGGTTCAAGGGATTCCGGCGTGCCAGTGCGCAGAATGGAGGCTTATGAACAAGGAAGAAAACAGATTAAATTTCCGGATGTCGCCGGAGACGGCGGAAAAGCTGGAGCATTGGTACCGGCAGGATGGTTGCCGGAGCAAGAATGAATTTCTGGAACGTGCCGTGAATTATTACGCGGATCATCTGGCGGCGGGTACAAGCGCGATGCTTCCGCGGGCAGTCCAGTCAGCCATTGACGGAAGATTGCAGCTTTTGGAGCAGCGGATCTCATCCCTGCTGTTCAAGCAGGCCGTGGAGCTGGACATGGGGCTGAGCATACTGGCGGAGTGCGTAAATCTGGATGAATCGGTGCTGCGGAAGCAGCGCGCAAAAAGCGTCAATGACGTGAAGCGCACCAATGGGCAGCTCCGGCTGGAGCAGAAGCTCCGCACACAGGAGCCGTTTGACGAATGGCCAGATTGATCGTCAAAAGTCCGTATTTCAAGGGCGGCAGTGCAAAACCGGCGGGCGGGTATCTGCGCTACATCGCCACGCGTGAACGGGTAGAAATTTTGCCGGACGACCGTCCGCCGACGAAACGGCAGACGCAGCTCATCGAAAAGCTCACGAAAGATTTTCCGGATACGAAAACGCTTCTGGAATACGGCGATTATGCGGCACATCCGACAAAGTTCAACGCCTCACAGTTTCTCACGCTGGCGATGGAGGAAAACTGGAGCAAGGTGCAGGAGCTTGACGGCTATGCCAAGTACATCGCAACCCGACCTCGCGCGGAGCGGATGGGAGAACATGGGCTGTTCGGTGACGAGGATGCAGTCGACCTGAATGCGGCAATGGCAGAGGTGAACAGCTGCACCGGAAACATCTGGACGCACATCATTTCGCTCCGGCGCGAGGACGCGGAGCGGCTGGGGTTCGACCATGCGGACGCATGGCGGGCGCTGCTGCGGGCGCACCGGAACGACATTGCGGAGGCGATGCACATTCCGCCAGAGGATTTTCGCTGGTACGCGGCATTCCACGACGAGAGCGGTCACCCGCACGTCCACATGATGGCGTGGTCGAAAACGCCGGGGCAGGCGTACCTGAACCGGGACGGGATACGAAAGATCAAGTCCGTCCTGACCAACCAGATCTTTCAGCAGGAACTGCTGCACATCTACGAGGACAAGAGCCAATCCCGCGACGAGCTGGTAAGGGAAACACGGTCTGCTATGCTGGCGCTTGCACAGAAGATGCAGAACTCCGCCTGCGAGCATCCGGAGGCGGAGCAAATGGTCTGGGAACTGGCGAGGGAGCTTGGCAGCGTCAAGGGAAAGAAATCCTACGGGTATCTGCCGAAGGAGCTCAAGCAAAAGGTCGATGCCATTGTCGATCAGATGGAGCTGCTGCCGAGCGTGTATGAATGCTACGGGCGCTGGTGGAAGCTGCAGTGCAGGCTGAACGATTTCTACGCAGAAAAAGAGCGGCAGCGCCCGCCGCTCTCCCAGCAGAGAGAATTCCGGCAGATCAAAAATGCGGTCCTTCAGGTGGCGGAACAGGTGCGGCAAAACGAGATCACGTTCGAAGACGCAGGCGCAGAGCAGGATGCGGAACAAAATGCGACCTATAGTATTCCGTACCCGGTGAGCGCATGGTACGGGGTGGCGACGGACGAAACCCTGCCGTTGGAGGATCGCGATGAAGCCGCAAAGCAGTTGGAAATGCTGGCAGATGGCGGAGATCGATACGCGCAATACCTGACCGGAATCCTCTATCGTGACGGCGGGCTGCTGATTCCGGACACAGAAAAGGCACAGCACTATCTGGAACTGGCGGCGCAGCAGAATCATGCGGCGGCGCAGTATGCGTTGGGCAAGATGCTCCTCTCGGATGATCCAGAACTGCAAAATCCTACACAGGGATTCTACTGGCTGGAACGGGCAGTGCAGAGCGGCAGCGACTACGCCGCCTACCGGCTGGGCAAGGAATATCTCAGTGGGAAGAACGCACCGAAAGAACCGGAACGCGCAGCGGAATATGTGAGTATGGCTGCCGAGCGCGGCAATCCCTATGCGCAGTATTTGTTAGGGAAGCTCTATCTCAGCGGCGACGGTGTGCCGAAGGACAGGGATGCTGCCTACGACTGGTTTCAAAAAGCACAGGCGCAGGGACACGACTATGCAGGATTTTTCGTGGACCGCATCGAGCGCCCGGAGTCGCCGAACGTGCTGCTCTCGGCGACACGGCTGCTCTATCACATGGGAAAGATCTTTCAGAGCAGCGCACCTGCGCCGCAAAACACCGGCGTTCAGATCGACCGCAAGCGGCTTGCCAAGCTGCGTCGGATGCGTATGGCTGCCGGACACAAGGCTGACGATCACGAGCAGGAGCAGACGAATAATACCATGTCGATGGGCTGGTAGCACGGTTCAAAATCTGCACCACCATAGACAAAGAAAACCGAAATGATAACTTTCTGATAACTCTCTGCGCGGGAGGTTGCTATTGTATCTCCTGCGTGGTAGTTGTTAGAGAAAGAATACCACGAAAGAAAGGAGCTCTGCATATGGGAAAACGGCGGCCATCCGGAGACGGGATGGTCAGAAAACGCGACGATGGGCGCTGGGAAGGGCGCATTGTCGTGGGACACAAGGCAAACGGCAACCCGATCTTCCGGCACGTCTACGCGAAGACGCAGAAAGCTCTGACGGAGAAGCTCCACCAGAGCATTGAATGCTATCAGGATGTGGAGCTGACTGAGGACAGCCGTATGACGCTGAGTGAGTGGCTGGACCGCTGGCTTGCGGAATACAAGGACGGCACGATCCGGCCGGGGACGCTGGAAGGCTACCGCAATTATATCGAAAACTACATCAAGCCGCAGCTCGGCGGCAAGCAGATTTCGCTCATCACGACGCAGGACGTGCAGCGGATGTACCGGCGGCTGAAATCCGGCGGGCGCGTGCGCGAGGACGCCGAGGGCAGCAAGCGGCTCTCCGATTCGACCGTGCGGCACATCCATACGATGCTGCACGGCGCGATGAAGGCTGCGGTGCAGGCGCACATCATTCCGAAAAATCCGACCGAGAACGCAACTGTGCCGAAATCCAACTACAAGCCGATGCAGGTACTGAACGAGCAGGAGCTGGACACATTCCTGCAAGCGGTTCAGAACGACGATGTCTGGCGGGATTTCTTCTACACGGAGCTTATGACCGGCCTGCGGCGCGGCGAGATCTGCGCGCTCATGTGGCGCGACTTCGACGCGAAGACCGGGACGCTTAAAATCTGCCGGACGCTGCACAGCAAGGGGCAGGGCGTCTACGCCCTCGGCGACACGAAAACGAGCCAGGGCAACCGCACGATCATCCTGCCGGAGAGCGTCGCGGCGCTGCTGCGGGCGCGGAAGAAAAATTCTATCAGCCAGTGGATTTTCCCGCAGCCGACCAGCCCGGAGCTGCCGATGAATCCGGGGACGGCATACCGGCGGCTCAAAACGCTGCTGGAGGAAGCGGGTCTGCCGAGCATTCGCTTTCATGATCTTCGTCATACGTTCGCAACACACGCCCTCACCAGCGGCGTGGACGCGAAAACGCTGGCGGGGATTCTGGGTCACACGAACGCCAGCTTCACGCTCGACACCTACACGCACGTCACGCCGGATATGCGCGAAGCCGCGGGCGGCATCGTCGGCGGCTTCATGGAGGACTTATTCGGGAAGGAGTTAAAGCCTTGGCAAAGAAACGAAAAGCAGGCGACGGACTGATCCGTCAGCGCGCCGACGGGCGCTGGGAGGGGCGGTACGTCATCGGCTATGACGATCACGGCTACCCCAAAACAAAGGCCGTCTTTGGCAAGAGCAAGCGCGAGTGCACCGAAAAGCTGGCGGCGCTCAAAGCGCAGCTCGGCGGCATTCCGTCGGACAAGCTGCGGCCGGAGATGCGCTTTGCCGACTGGCTGGATTATTGGTACGAAACGCACTGCAAGCCGAATATCCGCACCTCGACGCAGTCCGGCTACGAAGACCGCATCCGCCTGCACATCAAGCCGGAGCTGGGCGAGATTCCGCTGAACAGGCTGACGCAGAACGACCTCCAGCAGTTTTATGCGCGGCTGAAAAAGAGCGGCCGCAAGACGCGCACGGAGTGCTACGGCGAGGGACTGTCTGACCGTATGGTACGGATGTGCCACGCGACCTGCCGCTCGGCGCTGCAGCGGGCTGTACAGGATGGACTCATCCGCACGAATCCCGCCGAGGGCTGCAAGCTACCGCCAAAAAAGGCGCGCGAGATGCAGGTGCTGGCGCGGGACGAATTGCAGCGGTTTCTCATTCAGGCGAAAGCCGAGGGGTACTATGAGCTGTTTCTGCTGGATTTGGCGACGGGTCTGCGGCGCGGCGAACTGCTGGCGCTGCAATGGGACGACCTCGATTTTGAAACGGGCGTCCTCACGATCAGCAAACAGGTCAGCCTCGTCCGGGGCAAAATCGTCATGAGCGTGCCGAAGACGAAAAGCTCCATCCGCAAGCTGGTGCTGCCGCCCGCCGTCGTGCAGGTGCTGCGGGAATACCGAGAAAGCGTCCACTCCCGCTGGATGTTCCCGTCGCCTGTGCTGGAGGATCTGCCGCTCAACCCCGGTTCGGTCTACGACCGATTGCAGCTCATCTTGGAGCACGCAAACTGCAAACAGGTGCGTTTTCACGACCTCAGGCACACATTCGCGACCTTGGCGCTGCAAAATGGGATGGACGTGAAAACGCTCTCCGCCATGCTGGGGCATGTGTCGGCGGCCACGACGCTGGATATTTACACGCACTCGACCTCTGATATGCAGCACGCCGCCGCGCGGAAGATCGACTGCGGCATCGGAAAGGCAGAACTTCCGGACGAGCCTGCGCCGCAGGCGAATACGCCCGCCATCGTTGACTTTCAGCCTTACATGGGCAAGGTCCGCAAGCCCGGAACGGGCTGCATCAGCCAGATCAACGACCACCTCTTTGAGGGGCGATACTCCCCGACGTGGATCGACGGCAAAAAGCACGCGCGGAATGTGTATGCGCACACGCGCGAGGAGTGTGAGGAGAAGCTGAAGGTGCTGATCGCAGAGATGAAAGCGGAGCTGGCGGAGTTAAAGCGGCAGAAGGCCGACAGGCATTGACCGAATAAACCGAACACAGCCGCCCGGTGTTGGGCGGCTGCGATTGTGTTTTGGGCGCAGGTTTGCTATAATGAAATTAACTGAAATTTGTGAGGATAAACATGACGATAGAGATCAAAGAAAAACTGACCGGCTCGATTCTTGATATTGGCGGCGGTGGCGAAGCCGTGATTGGACAGATTTACAAAGACAGAGTCACCGCAATCGATAACTGCAAGGAAGAATTGGAAGAAGCTCCAGACTGCTGTTCAAAGCAGCTTATGGACGCAACAGAATTATCGTTTCCGGATGATTCATTTGATAATGTGACTTTTTTCTATACGCTGATGTACATGACGGCTGAAGAACAGCAGAAATCCATTTGTGAGGCAGCACGTGTCCTCAGAGTAGGAAAACAGATGTATATCTGGGACTGTGACATTCGTTCTGCTTATCCGGAACCTTTTATGATCGATCTGGATATCAGGGGCGGCAACAACAAACTCCATACGACCTATGGGATCGTCAAGAAGGATACACAGTCTTCGGATTCTGTCGTCCGACTTTTGGAAAGCGCTGGACTCAAAATTGAATCCTTACAGGCAAAAGACGGGCAGTTCCATATTCAGTGCAGAAAAGACTAAGAGGAGGTAATCTATGGCGCGGGCAAGGTATCAGGTGCTGGTCATTCCCTATTGCATCATGGACGGGCAGGCAAGATTCTGCGTATTCAGAAGAAATGATCTGGATATCTGGCAGTTCATCGCAGGCGGTGGAGAGGATGAAGATGCCTCCATCCTCGAATCTGCGAAGCGGGAAGCCTTTGAAGAAGCGGGCATCCCCGTCACGTGCGACTATTCGCCGCTCGACACCTGCTGCAGCATACCGGCCAGCTGCTTCGCGGATGCGGAAGCACTGTGGGGCAAGCAATGCTTTGTCGTTCCCGAATATGCCTTTGCGGTAAAAGTCGAAAACACTTCCCTGCACTTATCCCATGAACACACCGAGTATGGATGGATGGAGTATACATGCGCCCATGCAATGGTGAAATATGACAGCAACCGGACCGCGCTTTGGGAACTGAACCGGCGCACAGAGCTTGGATTATTAAAATAGAAACGTCCGAGGTTATTGATTATTCAGACAAATCAGAATTTATGGAGATATGTGATGCGTGGCTGCGAATGGTGTGATTATAAAGAAACTGAGTGGTTGCTATATCAGTCATTATATTGGTCTGTCTATCTGGCGGACAGACAGGATTATATCGGCAGATGTATTCTGGTGTTGAATCGGCATTGCGGCAGTCTTTCAGAATTGGATATTTCTGAGTGGACGGAACTGAAAACCATGATAGATCGATTGGAACGGCTCTATAAAGAGGTATTAGGCGCCGAATTATGCAATTGGAGTTGTCTGTTAAATGACTTTTACAAAGAAGCAGTCCCAAACCCGCATTTACATATCCATGTGCGGCCACGATATAAAAATACCGTTGTAATCAACGATCACGCATACACAGATACAGAATTTGCGCATCACTATGCTTTGAAAAAAGAGAGAGTATTACTTGATGATGACAGAAAAATATTGTACGCACTTATGAAGAAACATTTTGTTTTATAAATTCAGATTGATCGAAAATCGACGCAGCCGTCCGGTGTACTCCGGGCGGCTGCGATTGTGTTTTGGGCGCGGTTTTGCTATAATGAAATAAATTGGGATTTGTTGCTCCATACGCCCTTGACAGTAGTCCTTACAATATACTATAATAATATTTACAAATACTATTTGTAAGTGGGGGACTTATGGAAAACAATCATTTTAACGTTGCGTGGGCGAAAAGCACTGC
>CDZA01023151.1_pt1 | contig 17521 bp, 17 predicted proteins | sample 554881 | NCBI WGS metagenome assembly CDZA01 (sample SAMEA3182082, study PRJEB8094) | gut metagenome | biome: human; feature: gut; material: Stool; isolation source: human stools | place: Canada | collected 2012-12-04
TTTGTTTTATTGGAAAATAAATTACACCTTTGCAACGTTAGTTGAATAAAGAAATAGTTTATTATGGAAACTATATGCCTGATGCGCGACATTTACCGGGCGATCCAGACCTTCGAAGCCGACTTCCAGAAAGTGCATCGTGTTTGCATGAATGAGGCGATGCTGCTCTGTTCGCTTTCGGGGGGCAAACGTTCTGCGGCCGAAATCGCGGCAATCAATGCGATGAGTCCGTCGCACACGTCGAAGGTAATCCGTTCGGTCGAGGAGAAGGGGTTCGTCAAGCGCGTACTCGGAGAGCAGGACAAGCGCAAAATGTATTTCGAACTGACGGCGGCCGGAAAGAAATGCCTTGCGGGGATGAAGTGCGGCAGCGTGGCGGTGCCCGAGATCCTGCTGCCGGTGTTCCGGGCCCGGTGCGACGACCGGGAATAAGGCGGGTCTGAACCGTATAAAATCCGGAATACCCGTCAGCGCGGAAACGGGCCGGATGGCACGAATGCGGGAAACGGATACGTAAAGCGTGTAACGGGTAAATGTGGACCAGGGGCCGATGAAATTGACGGAATAAAAGAAACTATAAATAATAGGGCTATGGAATGCAATTCATGTAAAATCAAAGGATTCGTGCAGCGGAACCTGCTGACGCTGATCGGCGTAGCGGCGGGTATGGTCGGGGGGTACCTTTACTGGCGGTTCGTAGGCTGCAGCAGCGGAAGCTGTCCGATTACCTCTTCGCCGGTGATTACGGCGCTTTGGGGCGCGGTGTTCGGTGGCTTGCTGCTGAGTATGTTCAAGGTACGGCGGAACGAGTTGCCGGAGTGCAAGGCGGCTCCCGGAGAAAAGACACCTGGAAAAGATGAAAACAACGGTTAAATTACAAAACGTGATGAGCTGCGGTTGCCGCAATTCGATCCACAAAGGTTTGGGTGAACTGAACGGGGTATTCGGCGTACGGGTCGAGCCGCAGTACGACCGGATCGTGATCGACCATACCGACGAGGTGAGCCGTGCGGAGTTGCTTTCCCGACTGGAAAAACTGGGCTATGAGCTCCTCGAAGAAGAAAACTTACAAAATCGAACCAAATGAGAACAATTTTTGCGGGTGTACTGTCGGCCCTTCTTCTGACGGCTTGCGGCGCTTCCGGAGCGAAGAGCGGAGAAAATAACAATCAAAAAATAGAAAAAGCTATGAAAACGATTCATTTGACAAAAGCGGAATTTCTGGACAAAGTGGTCAATTACGAAGCCAATCCGAACGAGTGGAAATACCTCGGGGACAAACCGGCGATCGTCGACTTTTACGCCTCGTGGTGCGGGCCCTGCAAAATGGTGGCTCCGATCCTCGACGAGCTGGCCCAGGAGTATGACGGTAAGATTTATGTCTATAAGATAGATACCGAGAAGGAGCAGGAGCTTGCGGCGGCCTTCGGCATCCGTTCGATTCCCACGCTGCTGTTCGTGCCGATGGACGGCAAGCCGCAGATGGTGCAGGGGGCTATCGGCAAGGACGATTTCGAAAAGGTGATTAACGACGTGCTGCTGAAAAAATAGCGAATCCGGTTTAGGCCCGGCCCTCGCAGCGTGAAACATGCCGTGCGGTCGGATTCCGAGGACACCGGAACGTAAATTTATCGGGGCGGTTTGACAATAGCTGACCGTTTGCCGATCGGATTCAACCGACTTAGGAACATGCCCGGATACTTGTATCCGGGCATGTTTTGTTCCCGGCAGGGTATATTTTAGGTAAAGTTCAGGCCTTTGGGCTGCTTGTATCGTGAAAAAACCTATCTTTGTTCCCTGCAAGACAGGTTACCGGGTTCCGCACCCTTTGTGCCGGTCGTTGATCGTGCTGATTGCCGGTGTGTTTTTGACCGGAGTATATTTCCAGGCTTTCACGTTAGTATTACGGTTTTTGGAGTGTTTCGGCGACTTCCGCCACGACATGCAAACTCCCGCCTCGGATGAAAAAAAAGGTATTGAAAATAGCGAAATTGTTGTTGGTGGTGCTGTTCGTCAGCTACTACTGCGAATCGTCGCTGTTCTACCATACCCACTATTTCTCGTGGGGTGTCGTCACCCACTCGCACCCTTATTTGCCTGCCGGTAGCGGCACCCCGGGCCATAACCATACGCCCGTCCAGTGCGACACGATCGCACAGCTCTCGATGCTGTTGTTCGTTGCAGGCATCTCTTTGGTTTCGTTTTTCGTCCCCGGCGTTGAGGTTAGATTCAGGCCTCCCGTACGGCACGGCCGCGAGTCCTCTTTCGTACCGCTCCCGCAGTTGAGAGCGCCTCCCGCGTTGGTTTGATTTCCGGGCGATCTGTCCCGGTGCCGCCTGTTCCCGTGCAGCGCGGCCTTTCTTATTTATCAAGCCTTACAGCAGTTTTGTGCGATTGATCTGCGAAAGGCCGGAGTCGTTTAGACGCTGATGATCCGGCCCGATTCCGAGGCTCGTGCGCCTGCTGAAACTTAGCCAAGAAACCTTATGAAACGAATTGTAATCCTCCTGTTGGCGGGTGCGGTGTGCGCATGTGCACGCTCCTCCAAATCGGGAGAGACGACCACACCGCAGGTGCGCGTCGACAACGATATTATCGCCGTGGCGCCCGGCTCCCCCGTTCTGGAGCGTCTCACCACCGGTAAAGTGACTGCCACGCCCTACCGCGCGACGTTCACCACTTCGGGCATGGTGCAGGCGATCCCGGCCCGCTATGCCGAAATCGCGACGCCGTTCGCCGGACGTATCGTCAAGTCTTTCGTTCGCCTCGGACAGAAAGTCGTGCAGGGCAGTCCCATTTTCGAAATCAGCTCGCCGTCGTTCTTCGACACGGGCAAGGCCTATTACCAGGCCAAGCAGGAGATGGAGCTCGCGCTCAAAAGCCTGAACCGTGAAAAAGACCTGCTGAAGAACCACGTCGGCGTGGAGAAGGAGGTCGAGGAGGCTGAGGTCAACTACGAGCTGAAAAAGAAAGATTATGAAAATGCCGTTGCGGCGCTGAAAGTGTACCAGATCGACCCCGGGACGATGGTGCTCGGCCAGCCGTTGGTGGTGCGTTCGCCGATTGCGGGCGAGGTCGTGAAGGACAATATCGTGCTGGGCCAGTATATCAAAGAGGACGCCGGTCCGCTGGCCCTGGTCGCCGACCTGAGCAAGGTGTGGGTCGTCGCGCATGTCAAGGAGAAGGATATCCGGCTGATCCAGCGACTTTCGGAGGTCGAGGTACGCCTGACGGCGATGCCCGACGTTCCGGTCAAAGGAACGGTTTACCACATCAGCGAACTGCTCGATCCCGAGACGCGCTCGGTCGAGGTGCTGATCGAGTGCGACAACCGTGACCATAGGATGAAACCTTATATGTACGGCACGGTGCAGCTGACCGATGCGGCTACCGAAGCGGTGTTGGTTCCGACTTCCGCGATTCTGCAACAGGAAGAGAGTTGTTATGTGTTGGTCTGCAAAGGTGCAAACCGTTTCCGCAAGGCCGAAGTGACCACAGCGTCGACCGACGGGGACCGGACGGTCGTGCTTTCGGGCGTTCATCCCGGCGAAGAGATCGTCACCGGGGGGGCCTTTTACCTGCTTGACGCCCGCTGACCATGAAAAAACTGATTCATGCGGCGATACATCGGCGGGCGCTGATGTTCGTACTGTTCGGCATGCTGGGCGTGCTGGGTTATCTTTCGTGGCGGGGACTGGCCATCGACGCCTATCCCGACATTGCCGACGTGACCGTGCAGGTCGTTACGCAGGTTCCGGGTCTGGCTGCCGAGGAGATCGAGCAGCAGATCAGCATCCCGATCGAACGCGCGATGAACGGCCTGCCGGGATTGAACGTGATGCGGAGCAAGAACACGTTCGGCCTTTCGACGGTCGTGCTGGTGTTTCACGACGGCGTGGACGATTACTGGGCCCGGCAACGGGTGCAGGAGCGCCTTGCCGATGTCGAACTGCCGTACCATGCCGTTCCGGGACTCAACCCGCTCACGTCGCCGACCGGTGAAATTTTCAGGTATGTCCTCGAGAGTAAGACGCACGACCTGCGCGAGCTGACCGACCTGCACAAATGGGTGGTGATCCCGCGCTTGAAACAGGTAACCGGCGTCGCGGACGTGAGCAATTACGGCGGCATCACCACACAATACCAGATCGAAATCGATCCGCGCAAGATGGAGCAATACGGCATCTCGTTGGCGGACATCTCCGAGAAGGTCGAAAAGAACAACATCAACGCCGGCGGCAGTATCGTCTCGCACGGCGATCTGGGTTATGTGATCCGGGGCATCGGGCTGATCAAGGGGCTCGAGGACCTCGGCAATATCGTCGTAAAGACGGTTGACGGCGTGCCGGTCTATCTCAATGACATCGGTAAGCTCAAATACGGCAATCTGGAGCGCAAAGGCGTGCTCGGATTCACCGACGAGCAGCGCGACTATTCGGACGGTGTCGAGGGCATCGTGCAGATGCTGCGCGGACAGAACCCGTCGGAAGTGCTGAAGGATGTGCACAAGGCGGTCGACGAGCTGAACGGCGACGTGCTGCCCGAAGGTGTCTCGATCCACCCGTTCATGGACCGTACCGACCTGGTAGGCACCACGCTGCACACCGTTTCCCGCACGCTGCTCGAAGGGATGCTGCTCGTGCTGCTGGTGCTGATCCTGTTCCTCGGAAGCTGGCGCGGTGCATTGCTGGTGGCCCTTACGATCCCGCTGTCGCTGCTGGTAGCTTTTATCCTGATGAAGGTGACCGATATTCCGGCCAACCTACTTTCGTTGGGGGCGATCGATTTCGGTATTCTGGTCGACGGTGCGATCGTGATGATGGAGACGATCCTCAAGAAACGCGAAAGCCGTCCCGAAGCCGAACTGACCAAAGAGGGAGTAATCCGCCGGGCGACGCAGGTGGCACGGCCGATCTTCTTTTCGACGGTCATTATCATTACCGCTTACCTGCCGCTTTTTGCATTCGAGCACATCGAGAAGAAGCTCTTCACGCCGCTGGCCTATACGGTCGGTTATGCGTTGCTGGGGGCGCTTGCGGTGGCGTTGCTGCTGATTCCGGGGCTTGCGTTCCTGGCCTACCGCAAACCGCGCAAAACCTACCGGAACCGTTGGCTCGAAAAGCTGACCAATGGATATAACAACCAGATCAAGCGGCTGATGGAACGCCCGAAGGTGATCTTTGCCCCGCTGGCCGCGATTCTCGTGGGCGCGGGCGTGCTGTCGATGACGGTGGGAAAAGATTTCCTGCCGCCGCTCGACGAGGGATCGATTTGGATTCAGGTGCAGTTGCCGCCCGGCATTTCGATCGAACGGTCGAAGGAGATGGGCGCCGAGTTGCGCCGGACGCTGGGGAAGTTCGACGAGGTGTCGTACGTGATGACGCAGGTGGGCCGCGACGACGAGGGGGCCGAGGCTTTCTCGCTCTCGCACGTGGAGGTCGGCGTCGGGCTGAAACCCTACAATACCTGGGAGAGCGGCCGTACGAAGGCCGAGCTGATCGATGCGATGTCGGCCGAGTTGGCGAAGATGCCGGGTTATTCGGTCGGTTTTTCGCAGCCGATCATCGATATGGTGATGGACCAGATCGCCGGGGCGCACAGCGACTTGGCTGTGAAAATTTACGGCGAAGATCTGCGGGAGACGCGCCTTATCGCCGAAAAGGTCGAGCATGTGCTCAAGCGGGTGCCCGGTGCGGTGGACGTGGCGGTCGACCAGGAACCGCCGCTGCCGCAGTTGCAGATCATCGCCGACCGCGACCGCATCGCACAGTACGGACTCAATGTCTCGGACGTGGCCGAACTAATCGAGGTGGCGATCGGGGGTACCTCTATTTCGCAAATCTTTGTCGGTAGCAAGGTTTACGACGTAACCTGCCGTCTGAACGAGGAGTACCGCAATACGCCTGAAAAGATCGGATCGCTGATGCTGACGACCGGCGCGGGGACCAAGATCCCGCTTTCGCAGGTGGCCGAAGTAAAGATGACCACCGGTGCGAGCACGATCACCCGCGAAATGAACCGCCGCCACCTGACCGTACGCGTCAACCTGCGCGGGGTCGACCTGAGTACCTTCCTGCGCAGTGCCGACCGGCTGATCGACAAAGAGGTGAAGTACGACCACGAGGATGTCCACCTGCAGTGGGCCGGACAGTTCGAGAACCAGAACCGCGCTTATGCCCGGCTCGGTTTCGTCGTGCCGCTGGCCCTCTGTATCATGCTGCTGCTGCTGATCGCCGCTATGGGTAAATTCCGGCAGGCCGCCGTGCTGATGTGCGTCGTGCCGCTGGCGCTGTTCGGCGGTATGCTGGCGCTCAACGTGCGCGGCATGACATTGAACGTTTCGTCGGCCGTCGGTTTTATCGCGCTGTTCGGCGTCGCGATCCAGAACGGCGTGATTATGATTTCACACATCAACATGCTGCGCAGGCAGGAGGGCGAAGATCTGAAGCAGGCCGTGATCGACGGCACGCGTCACCGGTTCCGGCCGATCCTGATGACGGCGACGGTGGCGGTGCTCGGACTGCTGCCCGCCTCGCTTTCGGCCGGTATCGGTTCCGACGTGCAGCGCCCGCTGGCGACGGTGATCGTCTATGGGTTGCTGTTCGCTACGGTCATCACATTGTATGCGCTTCCGGTGCTCTACTACCTGGTAGAGCGTCGTCATCTGGCGCGTAAAAAACCTGAACCCGAAGAGGTATGAAAAAGCATTTGGTATTGATTGGTATAGGTGCTGCGGTATCGTTGGCCCTGCACCGGCAGGCCGTCGCAGATGCGGTTACCGCCCCCGCTGCAAGTTTTGTTACGGATGCCGTCCCGGATACCCTCTCAAGGGGTAATGCGGACACTGTCCGGACGGCCTTCCCGGCGGCCACAGCTTCCGTTGCGGTATCTGCTCCGGTTTCCTTCCCTGCTTCTTTTCCCGTTTCAGCCGGAGTTTCCCGGCCGGAAGGTTCTGCTGGCCTCTCCGGGGCAGCCCTGCCGCTGGCGGGAATGATTCCGGCCTATGGGGCGGTCGAGCGTCCGGTCGGATACGCCGGATACATGGAACAGGTGGCCCGGCGAAACCTCTCCTATGCGGCAGAAAAACTCAACATGAACATTGCCGAGGCCGAGGTGCGTGCGGCCAGGCTGTTCAACGATCCGCAGCTTTCGGTCGAGTACGGCAACAACCAGGACTGGAACATGCAGATGGGGCAGGGTATTTCGGGCGAACTGAGCAAAACGTTCTCACCGGGTAAGCGCAGCGCCAACATCCATTTGGCCGGCAGCGAAAAAGAGCTGACGCAGGCGCTTCTGGACGACTATTTCCGCAACCTGCGCTGCGAGGCGACCCTGGCTTACCTCGATGCGCTGAAACAAGCCGAACTGTTCCGTGTCAAGCAGAACGCTTACGACAACATGCGACGGTTGGCCGAGGGAGACAGCGTTAAATTCGCATTGGGCAAGATCACCGAGGTCGATGCGACGCAAAGCCGCGTCGAGGCCGGCGTGATGCGCAACGATTTGCTGCAGGCCGAGGCGGAATTGCACAATGCCTTCCTGTCGCTGGGGATGATGCTCGGAAGCGCGACCGATACGCTTTACCTGCCGCATGGATCGCTTCGCTTGGCCGAACGCGCTTTCCCTGCCGGTATGCTGGTCGCTTCGGCGCTCGAAAACCGGGCCGACCTGGTCGCTGCGATGCGTAACGTCGATGTCGCACAGCGGGCCGTAACCGTGGCGCGGCGCGAACGTAACATGGATTTCGACCTGGCCCTCGGCGTGAACCACAATGGCACCGTTCGCAACGAAATTGCTCCGGCCCCGCGTTTTACCGGTTTTACGGTTGGTCTTTCGGTACCGCTCAAGTTCTCGAATTTCAACAAGGGAACGGTCGAGGCGGCGCGTTACCGCGAACAACAGGCGCAGACGGCCTATGAGCAGGCACGGTTGCAGGTGCAGACCGAGGTGATGCAGAATTACCGCCGTTACACGTCGCTGATCGGACAGGTGCGCCATTACGACAACGGGCTGCTGGAAAATGCCGCATCGGTGGTCAAAGGCAAAATTTACAGTTATGACCGCGGCGAAACCTCGCTGCTGGAAGTGCTCAATGCACAGCGGACTTACGATGAGGTGCGCACACTCTATATCGAGACGCTGTACAACTATGCCGCGTCGCTGGTCGAACTGGAGACGAGCGCCGGAATCTGGGATATCGCTGTCGAGTAGGAGAGCTGCCTCTTTTCCCGGCGGGGGAATGTCGGTAGGAGACCCTGTCGGAGTGCCGCCGGATGAACTGCCATATGTTTTGGGAAAGGGTTTGGTTTGGATGAAGGGGCGCCGCTGCCAAACAGCGGCGCCCCTTTCGTATCGGTTATACCGGCTCCGTTCTCCGGGCTGTCCTCATCGGCGCTGCGATGCCGGGTGGTCTTTGCCGTCCGATTGACCAGACGGCCTGACCGACGCCGACCGGAGCAAACCGACACAACCCTTTGACGGATTGTCTTATCGCTGTTCTTTGACCGTTTCGATAAACGCTTCGATATTCTCCCACGGGATCGCCGGGTCGAGGATATGTGCCGGCGCCACCAGGAATCCGTTCTCGGGACCGAGGGTCGCGATCGTCTTGCGTGTGGCGGCGCGTACTTCGTCGGGCGTGCCGTGCGGCAGTACCGACTGTACTCCTACGCCGCCCCAGAACGACAGCCGGTCGCCGTAGGTGCGCTTGATCGCCTGTTGGTCGTTGCATTCGGGTTGTACGGGATTCAGCACTTCGACGCCTGCGTCGATCAGTTCGTCGATCATTCCTTCGATCTTCCCGCAGCTGTGCATGAAAATGATGATGTCGGGATTCACCTCTTTGGCCGCTGCGACGATCCGTTTGATCCGGGGCTTGAAGTAGGTATTGTAGAGCTCTTTCGAGAACATGAGTCCCTGCTGGCTTACGATGTCGTCGCCCAGGCGCAGGATATCCACGCCCGCGAGTGCGTATTGCCGCGCCTGCCCCACGCGGATTTGCGCGATCCGCTCGCAGATGGCGTGGGTTAGCTCCTCGTTGAGCATCATGTCCATCAGGAAGGCCTGCATGTCGCGCATCAGCCATGCCGTTTCGAACAGGGTTTGGTACATCTCGCCGCAGACGGCATAGCCGCGCTTGTGGAAAGTTGCGACCTGCGTCCTGACCCCTTCGTAGCGGTAGGGGGCATCGAAATCGGGCCACGGATAGGCGTCGATTTCAGCGACTGTTGTGGCAGTTCCGAGCGGATGGTATTTGAAATCGGGAATTTCGTACAGGGTCGGCACCGATCCGATGCCCCATTCGTCGAACGACGCTTCGGGTTCGACCCCGTCGGGAAAGAAACGCGTAAAATCGGTTTTGAGCCGGGTGGGGCCCGGAAAGACCGAACGCGTGTCGAAATCGAAATACTCTTCGGGCGGCAGCTCCGAGCCGGTCTTTTCGCGGTAGGTTTTCATGAGCAGCGGCGTGAATGCGCCCCAGCTGATTTCAAACGGCGTCCGGTCGGGTGTGCCGTTGCGCTTCAGGGCCGTGAGGACCCTCTCTCTGGGTGAAGTCATGGTGGTCGAAAGGTTCAAAAAATTCAAGTGGTTAACAAATATAGCGATTCGCTGCCGTTCTTCCGGGTCAAAGTGCGCTTTTCTTACGTCAAATTTGTTATATTTGAAACAAAAGTCACCGGGACCAGGGCCGGCCGGGTGAAATTTTCGTTTTTCGGTCGGATTAGGCCCCGATTTTGTGTAACCGGGACAGAGAATAGCATAAATCCTTAAACGAAGAAGAGTATGAAAAAGTTATTTGCTTTGTTTATTGGCCTCGCAGCTTTGCAAACCGTGGCGTGTGCCGACGACAAACCCATCGCACTGAAGGATCTTCCCGCCGCTGCGCAGCAATTCCTCAAACAGTATTTCCCCGATGTCAAGGCGACCTATGCCAAGGTCGATAACGACCTGTGGGGCAAAAATTATGATGTTCTGATGGCCGACGGCAGCAGTGTCGAATTCGACAAGAACGGCAACTGGACCGATGTCAGCTGCAAAGCTTCACAAGTGCCCGCCGCGGTAATTCCGCAGGCGATCCGCAACCACGTTGCTCAGCAACATCCCGATCAGCGGATCGTATCGATCGACCGCGATTCGAAGGATTATGAGGTGAAGCTCAGTAACGGCGTCGAACTGAAATTCGATTTGAAATTCAACCTGATCGGTTTCGACGATTAGGCGGAGTTCCTGCCTGCGGTTTGTGGTTTGCAGCCGTTTGGGCGATTCGCGTCAATTGTGACGAGAGGGCTGTGCGTTTATCGCACAGCCCTCTTGCCTGATTATCTCACGAGTTGTTTTGACAGGCCCGGTTTTCCCCTCGTTACTTTCCTCCTCCCTCCGTGTTCCCGCGTATGGCGCGGCGCAGGAATTTGGCAAGGATAGACCCTTGCTGCGGTACGGCAGGATTTTCATTCTCCAAATTGCCGGACTTTCGACAGCATGTGGCATCGTGCCGCCGGTCAGACCGGCAGCGTGACCGTAAAGCGGCTGCCTTTGCCTACTTCGCTTTCAATGCCGATCGTACCGCCGTGCGCTTCGACGAACTCTTTCGAGATCGCGAGGCCCAGCCCGCTGCCCTGTACCTTCGTGCCGGGCACGCGGAAGTAGCGGTCGAAGATACTCTTGTGGTAGCGCGGGTCGATGCCCCGGCCGAAGTCCTGCACGTAAATGTCCACCGTTTTGTCGTGTTCCGCAGCGCCTACGATGATGCGCGATCCTTCGGGCGAATGGTGGATCGCGTTGCTGAGCAGGTTCGTGATGACCCATGCGATCTTTTCGCTGTCGACGAACAGTTTCGAAATCTTTTCCGGGTACTCCACTTCGACGAAGCAGCCGAAGCGCTCGGCCAGTACGCGCGTCGCACCTACCGCGTATTCGATCAGTTCGATCGGTTTGGTCACTTTCGGCATCAGTTGCAGTTTCCCGGTTTCGAGCTGGGTCATGTTGAGCAGTTCGCCGGTGATTTTCAGCAACCGGTCCGAGCTTTCCCGGATGCTCTGCGAGAGGGCTTTCTGTTCGTCGTTCAGCGCCCCGAGGCGGCTGTCCTCAAGCAGCTGCAGGCTCATCAGGATCGACGATATGGGGGTCTTCATTTCGTGCGAAACGGTCGAGATGAAATTCGTTTTGGCCGAGTCGAGCTCTTTGTACTTGGTGATGTTGTTGAGGATGATTACATTCCCGATGAAGTTCTGCTCTTTCTCTCCGATCGGGCTGATGTAGAGCGGGATATTCTCCATCTGGAAATAACTCTCTTTGTTATCCGCATAAATTTTGAGCGGCTCGTCGTCCTTTTCGGACGAATAGAGACCGCGGATCAGCCTACGCAGCAGGTCGTTGCCGAGGGCCACTTCCGCCGCATTTTTGCCGATCACGTCGATCGGTTTGAGGTTCAGGATCGTAAAAGCCTCGTTGTTCATAAAGAGAATCTTCTTGTCGGGGTCGAGCCCGATGATCGGTTCGTGCAGGCTGTTGACGATCGCTTCGATCCTTTTTTTGTTCGTCATCAGGTCCTCGACCGTGCTGCGCCGGTACTCCGACAGTTTTTCGGCCATCTTGTTGAACGATTCGGCAAGGTTTTGAACTCTTTGTTGTGTTTAAAGTCCAGCCGCTTATCGTAGTTGAAATTCGCGATTTCGAGAATTCCCTCTTTCAGCATTGTAATCGGCTTGACCACGCCGCGCGGGAAGCGTATCAGGAAAACGAATGCGATCAGCACGCAGAGCACCGCGGTGATCGCCAGCCACCACATCGCCTCTTCGGACGCATCGCTCAACAGGCGGCTTTTGGCCTGGATTGCGGCCATGTTCAACTCCATGATGCGGTAGAGGTCGCTGCGGACTAACTGGATCGTGCGAGGTGTGACGGTGTCCTGCAACATCGCGATTCTCTGTTGGAGCGCACCGGTAGCCTGGAATTCGTCGGCTTCGGTGATGTTCTTCTGCTGCAGCGCGAGGGTTTCCAGCAGTGGCAGCATGGCCGCCGAGTCGTATTCGATGCTGTCCAGCGAGGTCATCATGTCGCTTGCGTAGCGCAGCGAATTGTAATTGTCGGCGATGATGTTTACCGATGCCTTCGACAGGTCGCGGATATAACCCACCGACTGGATGCCCAGCAGCAGGATCATTGCGAACAGGACGCCGATGCCCAGTGTGAGTCTTTTTTGTATCTGCATGGTCAGGAGAGGATAATCAGGTCAATGTTCATGTGCGAAAGTCTGTTGATCAGCCGTTTGAGCGAGAGGGCCGTATAGAGTAACGAAAGTAACGTAAATTTCGGTTTGCAGATGCACACCGTACTGATTTTTTGTTTGACGCAGGTGTCGATGATCGCTTCGATCGGATGGTTCGAATGTATCTGCAGTACTTCGCCGCCGAGTTCCGAGGCGAGCTTGAAGTTGTTGATCAGGTATCGCTGGTTGGCGAGCGGAATCCGGTCCGAGCTCTCGCGGTCGGTCTGCACGTAGAGGACCGCGAAGTGCGCATTGAAACGGGTGGCCAGCCGGGCGGTCTTGCGGATCACGCGGCGCGGGCTTTTTTCGCTGCTGTCGATCACGGCGAGGAATTTTTCGTGGCGCAGGCCGGGGGATTCGGTTACCTCGTTTTCGACCTTTTTCTCGACGCGCAGCGCTACCTCTTTGAGCGCCAATTCGCGCAGTTGCAGGATGTTCTCCTGCCGGAAAAAATTGTCGAGCGCCGTCTGCACTTTTTCGGGTTTGTAAATTTTACCCGCCTTGAGCCGTGTGATGAGCTCCTCGGCCGTCAGGTCGATGTTGACCACCTCGTCCGCCAGCGCCAGCACGTTGTCCGGCACCCGTTCGCGGACTTCGATCCGGGCGATTTCCTGTACCTCTTCGTTGAGGCTTTCGATGTGCTGGATGTTGACGGCGCTGATCACGCTGATTCCCGCATCGAGGATCTGCAGCACGTCCTGCCACCGTTTCCCGTGTTCACTGCCTTCGATGTTGGTGTGCGCCAACTCGTCGACGATCACGATTTCGGGATGGGCGTTGATGATGGCCGCGACGTCCATCTCTTCGAGCTCCTTGCCTTTGTAAAAGAGTTTGCGTCGCGGAATGACGGGCAGTCCTGCTACCAGCGCTTCGGTTTCGGGACGTCCGTGCGTTTCGATGTAGCCGATCTTTACGTCCACGCCCACTTCGAGCAGCTGGTGTGCCTCCTGCAGCATGCGGTAGCTCTTGCCCACACCGGCGATCATGCCGATGTAGATTTTAAACTTTCCCCGGTGCGATCGTTTGATCAGGTCGAGGAAGTGTTGTACGCTCTGTTTCTGGTCCATGTCTTGTGTCCGGTCCGGCGGTGGTTTTCGGCCGGTCTTTTTTCGGGTTTACGGGCTGGTTGGGAACAGGCCAATCCGCCCCGGGAAGGGAGCGGATTGCCGGAAGTGTTGCGGCTCTCCTTAGAGCATGATAGACAGGCCGCCCACGAAGTGCACGTCGTCCATCGCCGGGTTCCAGATCAGCCGGGTGAAAACCGGCAGCTGGAACCGGTCGGAAAAACGGATAGCCTTGGTTGCCGAAAGCGCTACGTTGCAAACGGCGAATTCGTCGGTTCCGTACGTGCCGGAAGTTTCCCACGGCGTGAATCCGACGCAGGCGCCCATATCCACGCTGCCGACGCTGAACGGGTAGGACACCTCGGCGTAGGTCGAGTAACATTGGTCGCCGTTGCTCTTTTTATCGGCGCCGAAGAGCATCGTATACCACGCTATGGTCAGCGGGAAACGCTCTCCGAAACAGTAGGCTGCACCCAATTCGACCCGATGGGGGGTGTCCGAACCGAACCGAAAGTAGTTCCGGCTCGGTACAGGGCTGTCCGGGGTTACGGCCATCGGCGATCCGGTCCAATAGTAATCGGTCAGCGATACGGTCAGGCCGCCTATCGTGTAAGCCGCAGTCAGGTCGGCCTCTTTGTAGCTCGACGAGGCGAAGTCGACCGAACCCCATGCCGTCAGCGCGAAGCCGCCCGCTTTCATGCCCAGCGTCGGCTGGATGCTGGCTCCGGCGTTGTAGAAGCCGCGCCAGATGTAGCTGCTCACCAGGTCGCTGCCGAAAACGATCCGGACGCCGCGGCTTTTTTCTGCCGGTGCGGATGTCGTCGCGGCAGTTGTCGGTGCATCATACCGGTTGTCGATATTTTCAGGAGCCTGCTCGCCCGGTTCCCCGGCGAAAAGTGTATCTGCGATCAGCAGGCAACCCAGCGTACTCAAAAGTACGATAAAATTCTTTTTAATCGAGTTAGTCGTTTTTTTCATGATCGTAAATTTTACAGGGATGTTGCCGCAGCCGTTGTCTCCGTATTTGCGGGATGGGCTGTGTGAGCGGTTGTTCGGGTCGTATCGGTTTCAATCGAAACGGATTTCGGCCCTTTCGTAGGTTTATTTGGATTGCTTCGCGTCAAGCGCAAGGTTCAGTTTCAGAACGTTGACCTTCTGCGTGCCGAACAGGCCGAGCCAGGGTTGCTGCACCTGTTCTTCGACGATCGTCCGGACGGTCTCTTCCGACAGTCCCCTTGCGTCGGCGACCCGTTTCACCTGTACGTAGGCTGCTGCGGGCGAGATGTCGGGGTCGAGTCCGCTGCCGCTGGCTGTGACGATCTCGGAGGGAACGTCCTTGCGGGTGAGATAGGGGTGTGCCGCGAGGAAGGTGTCGATCCGCGCCTCGATTTCAGCCAGGTATTCGGGATTGGTCGTAGCCTTATTGCTGCCGCCAGAGCCGCCGCCGTTGTAATCGACGGCCGACGGACGTCCCCAGAAATATTTGGCCTCAGTGAAGGACTGGCCGACATTGGCGGCTCCGACCGTACGACCTTCGGCCACCACGATGTCGGCTTCGCCCCGGTTCGGACCGGCTGCCTGTGCGAAAATCCACAGGATGAGTATATATCCCATCGACAGCAGGATGCAGAATGCAACGGTGATTTTAAACGATTTCCAAAAGGTTTTCATGGCTTTGTTTTTTATGTGTTCCGCTCGTTTCATGTATTTCGGCGGGCTTGCTCCCACGGGGCGGAACGGCTTTTTTGTTTTTCGGTGTTTGTCCGTCTTGCGTTGGCCGGACCGACTTTAGCAGAATAAACTGATGAACATGTCGATCAATTTGATGCCGATGAACGGGACGATCACGCCGCCCAGGCCGTAGATGAACAGGTTGCGGCGCAGCAGGGCCGAGGCTCCGATCGGTTTGTACTTCACGCCGCGCAGGGCCAGCGGGATCAGCAGCGGGATGATAATCGCATTGAAGATTACCGCTGATAGGATCGCGCTTTCGGGCGAATGCAGGTGCATCAGGTTCAGCGCTTCCAGGGAAGGGATCGCCGCGATGAACAGCGCCGGGACGATAGCGAAATATTTGGCTACGTCGTTGGCGATCGAGAAGGTGGTCAGCGTTCCGCGCGTCATCAGCAGCTGTTTGCCGATCTCGACGATCTCGATCAGTTTGGTCGGATCGTTGTCCAGGTCGACCATGTTGCCGGCCTCTTTGGCGGCCTGCGTGCCGCTGTTCATCGCCACGCCGACGTCGGCCTGCGCGAGTGCCGGGGCGTCGTTCGTGCCGTCGCCCATCATCGCGACGAGTTTGCCGCTTTGCTGTTCGCGTTTGATGTACTCCATCTTGTCTTCCGGTTTGGCTTCGGCGATGAAGTCGTCTACGCCGGCTTTCTCGGCGATGTATTTTGCCGTCAGCGGATTGTCGCCCGTGACCATCACCGTTTTGACGCCCATCCTGCGCAGGCGGTCGAACCGTTCGCGGATGCCCGGTTTGATGATGTCCTGCAATTCGATCACACCGGTCACTTTCTCGTTCTCGCAGACTACCAGCGGCGTGCCTCCGTTTTCGGAAATTTTCTTTACGGTCCGTTCCACCTCTGTGTCGAACGGGTGTCCCGCCTGTTCGACGATCCTGCGGATCGCCTCGAAGGCTCCTTTGCGGATCCGGCGTCCGTCCGCCAGGTCGGCGCCCGAGCATTTGGTCTCGGCCGTGAATTTGATCATACGAGCACCGGCTATTTCCATGTCGTTGATCGTCACATTCTGCGAGCGGCCCAGTTCGAGGATAGATTTGCCTTCGGGCGTCTCGTCCGAAACCGAAGAGAGCATGCAGGTCCGGATCAGCTGCGCCGGGTCCGTGCCGGCTATCGGATGGAACCGGGTGGCCTTGCGGTTGCCGATGGTGATCGTACCGGTTTTGTCCAGCAGCAGCGTGTCGACGTCGCCTGCGGTTTCGACGGCGCGGCCCGATTTGGTAATTACGTTGGCCTGCAGCGCACGGTCCATACCGGCGATGCCGATGGCCGAGAGCAGTCCCCCGATCGTTGTCGGGATCAGGCAGACGAACAGCGAGATCAGTGCGGCGATCGTCAGGTTCGCTCCCACGTAGTCCGCGAACGGTTTGAGCGTGGCGCAGACGATTACGAATACCAGCGTGAATCCGGCCAGCAGGATCGTCAGTGCGATTTCGTTCGGGGTTTTCTGGCGCGAAGCGCCTTCGACCAGTGCGATCATTTTGTCGAGGAAGCTCTCGCCGGGCTGTGCGGTGACTTTGGCGCGGATACGGTCCGACAGCACCTTCGTACCGCCCGTCACCGAACTTTTGTCGCCGCCCGCTTCGCGGATCACCGGTGCGCTTTCGCCCGTGATCGCGCTTTCGTCGATCGAAGCCAATCCTTCGATGATCTCGCCGTCGGCGGGGATCGTGTCTCCGGCGACGCATTCGAAAATATCGTTTTTCTTCAGAGCGGAACTGCTGATGATCTGTACGGAACCTCCCGCAACCAGTTTGGCGGGAGTCTCCTCGCGGGTTTTGCGCAGCGAGTCGGCCTGCGCTTTGCCGCGCGCTTCTGCGATCGCCTCGGCGAAGTTTGCGAAGAGGAGTGTTGCGAGCAGCACAAGGAAGATGACGAGGTTGTAGCCGAACGTACCCTGCGACGTGTCGCCCGATAAGAGGATGTAGAACAGCATCGTCAGCATCATCGCCGTCACGATCTCCACGGTGAACATGATCGGGTTTTTGATCATGGTGCGCGGGGCGAGCTTGCGCACCGAGGCGCGGAGGCTTTCGCGGAGCAGCTGTTTGTCGAACAGTTTGTTATTTTTTGTTTTCATGTCGTTGTCTGTATTATATTTCAACGGTAGTTTGCTTGTGCGGTCCGGTCGGTGCCGGGCTGCATCAGAAACCGAGGTAATCGGCGATCGGACCGAGCGTGAGTGCCGGGAAGAACGAAAGTGCGGCGACGATCACGATTACGGCGAAAGTCATCACGGCGAAGGTCATCGTGTCGGTCTTCAGCGTGCCGGCGCTTTCGGGAATGAATTTCTTGTTTGCCAGTAGTCCTGCGATGGCGACCTGTCCGACGATCGGGAAATAGCGGCCCAGGATCAGCACGATGCCGCACGAAATGTTCCAGAAGGGGGTGTTGTCGCCCAGGCCCTCGAAGCCCGAACCGTTGTTGGCCGCCGACGAGGTGTA
>CDZA01013117.1_pt1 | contig 17163 bp, 4 predicted proteins | sample 554881 | NCBI WGS metagenome assembly CDZA01 (sample SAMEA3182082, study PRJEB8094) | gut metagenome | biome: human; feature: gut; material: Stool; isolation source: human stools | place: Canada | collected 2012-12-04
AGTTAAATCAAAGTGTTGCGGAATTAAGGATATCTAAAAGCCGTGCATATATCGAAATTCAGAATGGTGCCATTGTTGAAGCTTCTATTCCGAACGGATATACTTATCCAATTGGAAAAACGATTTCTGGTAACATTATAAGTATAGATATCAGTAAGCATTTAGTTGAAATTGACATCACAAGTCAACTTATGCCAAAAGCTGACCATGGCTCAAAACAACCAAAGGAAAAAGAACAGCTTAAACTTGACAAGAATATTGCCATAGTTCAATTCTATGATAGTCGTGTTAATAATTTCGGAAAAGTTCTCACTAACGCTCTTGGCATAAATAACGAAGATACTTCCGGCAAATTATACACTTTCAATCTCAATGAGAGAAATTGGAAATCAGAGGTTTCTCCTGAGGAAGATGTATGGATTATAATGAATCCATCAACATTTAGGGGAAGACGTGAAGCTATAAATGGTGATTGGTTGACATATGACAAAAATGGACTTTTATTAGCTCTTCCTTATAGAGGAATTTTCGCTAAAATAGAAGGGCAAGATTCAAAAGGATCGTATCATGATCATGACGTAATCTGCCATGTCGTAGGCAAGATTCTAAGAAAGCCTGGAGGAAAAGAAATAGTAATAGAAACTTTCGCAGAGTATCTATCGAATTATAGCAATGTGGAATGTTCTCAAATAATTGAAGAATTTCTGCAGGATAGCAATTTGCTTAAACAACTAATTGCATTGTTGCCAGAGTTAAAGTCATACACATCAGATAATGGTACTTATTGTAATGCTATAAAATCAATAACAGCTACCGTAGAAAATAGTATTTTCACCCAAAAAGATATAAGTATCTTACAGGCACTACCTGATGATTTCGATTTTTCTTCATGTCTTACAGAGACCATTGAATCCCTTGAAAAATCATCAGAAGAGCACTTAACAGAAGTTAGACATTGGATTTCGGCGCATACTTCCATATTAAATGCTTTATTGGCAAATCCGACAAGCCTTTCGATGAATCTGCTTTATGTAATTTCTCTTATTACGCAAAATAATTCTATCTACAATGACGCTGGTAAGCCCTGGAACGAAGCATACAAATTTCTCAAGGAAAAATCTGAATTTGAAGCATTTTCTTTCTTGATTTATTATTTTTCAGATAAAGACAAAGCGTTCATAGAACAAGCAAATTTAATAGATGAGCTTGACTATGAGACGTCAAAAAAACTGGTTACTAAGTTATTAGATAATCCACAACATCATTTAGAAGTCCTAAAACTGTTGGCTGGAAGATTTATACAAAATGATTTCGACATTATTAACAATTATATACTAAACGGAATAGATGTACGACATATATACCCACAAATAGGAGAACATCTGAATACTCTGATAGCAGACAAAGAGCCAGAGGTACGTTCGTTTTTCAATTTGTGCATTAATAATAACAACCAACCTGCAGATATTATTTCCATCACTGCCTCAGTGAAGGATGAATTGTATGTTGAACTATTTGCATTAACTGCTAATCCAGATAATCTAAATGAAATAGAAGATTTTGATTCTATACCTCTTTGGATAAATGAGCAAGAGCCTTCATTTGTAAGTCAATTTCTCCTAAGTTGTCAGAAATCTTTTGTTGATGATGAAGATAAAGAAGCTATTGCTGAAACCCTTACATCTATAAATAGTGAAAAATTTAGAGATTCTATAATTGAGTTATCTGAAGATGACCAGTATAAGATTCTGCAGTTATGTCCTGAGACTTATGCAAAAGACATAGTTGTTCGGTATTTTGCTTCAACAAAACTCTTTGATCTGTTTATTGGTGAACAATGGAAGAAATTAAAATCACAAATTCCATATGTGGCTTTCGATTTAGAATCAGATGGGGATACTATTAAGGAATTTGCTTTTAGAAAAGATGAAAGCACAAAGGTGTACCAAGGAGAAGAGCAGCTAAATACACTTCTACGTGCATTAAAAGGAACTGAGATTATTGTTGGTCACAGAATCAAAGCGTGGGATTTGGGCTGTATATTAAGCAAGAAAGGCTTTGAGTCAAATGCATTTGTTTGGGACACTTTAGAAATAGAGATTCTATTAAATCCTTGCAGATACTCATATGCACTTCACACAGGACATACAGCTCAAGAAGATACAGAACTGGTAGATCGATTATTCTGGAATCAGCTTTATAGACTCTCAAAGAATGTGTCTTTGTGTGGCGAACTTAAAGACTTACTTCCTGCCAAAATTAATGAGATCTTAGATGTTTTGAGACAACCAGAATTTTCTGATTTCTTTAGCAAGGATTCTAAAGAAGACAACTTTTATCAGGTTCTTACTGATACAGATGAACAAGTTGTATCTCGTATAAAGGCAATTAACGATATTGATTCAAAGAGGTTAATTATTGCTCCTAAACGTCTATGGTCAAGAATTGCTGAATATGTGGATATGAAATTTGTCCAGAAGCAGGAAGGCATTGATTACATGTCTATTAGTAAAAAAATGCTTCATGAGAAACCTCTTGACGATACTTTCCTTAATGCAATTTTAAATAGATTTGTTACCATGTCAAAAACTCCAGTTGTAGCAAATCTTGCTCAATATCTTAGGCTCAATTATTTATCTGATAATCTACTTGAAGAGTACGTTATTGAAAGCTCCGGAAATGTAGATTGTGCAGACATGGAGTTTCTAAGGGAAAATAGTAACCTGAAAAATTACGAACATATTTGGTTTGTTGGTTGTGAAATTGAAAATCGAGTAAACCAATATTCATTGCCAACTCATTATTCTCCTTCTGATTTTTGGCAAAATGATAGCAGTATCCCTATGCGATTAGGGGCATCCAGTTACATTGCTGTAAATAAGGAAGAACGAAAACTAAATATTTTTAATGATGTACCTTCGGAAGCTGCTAACGTATGGATTGAGAGAACTAGAGAAGGCAAGTATGTCGTTAGCTACAATTATGATTTCTTCTCTATTTTAGAGTCACTGAACAATGGCTCTGAGGGGGTGACAATAGAAATAATTCCATGGATAACAGACAGCGGAAATAACAACTCAATACATTTAGTATATAGTGGACATGGCAAAGGATTTGATGCTTTACAAAAGCGCGTCAGTGCAACATCAAGGTATAGAGCCACCTACTGGGCCTATCAAATGGCTTTACTTAAAGACATTCATTTCTATAAAGATCATCGCCCTATAATTCTATTATTAGAAGATTCTCTGGAAATAGAAGATGTCGTGTCTTATGCAAGAACATTAGGTTTCTATATTCCTGACAATGGTTCTTTGGTCAGAAAACTTGAGTTGATAGACCATCATGAAAATGGTATGCTTGTAACAAGCAAAAATCATTTCTTTGATATCGTTGATTGGCGAAGAGACACACCATATTGTTATGTGTGGGATAACCTGGCCGTTGAGAAACATATGATGATGTGGAATGGTCTTACAAATGAGTTTAACAAATCATTCTTGTATGATGGTATAAAAGAAAAAGGAACATCTGTTGCAATAGGTTCGGCAAAAGATACTTACCAGTCTATTTTGCAGTCTATATGGCCTGTATATGAATATTATTATCATTTTATAAAAGCTAACAGCATTGAATCAACAATGTATGTACTTGACTCTTTCCTAGAGGAATATCACTTTCTTTCAGCAGTATGGGGTGTATCTTCTTATAGGGTAAAACAATTATGGAATAAAGAGGAAGATTTTAATGATTCACTAAATATTTGCAAGACTTTCTTTACGGATAGCTCATCCATTTATGAAAATGATTCAGATATTGAAAAGGCTAAAGACCTTATTTTTTCGATATTAGTAAATCCAGAACATGATCCTGAAAAGAAATGGAGCCCTATTCAAGCGGAGATTATCCCTCATATCCTTAAAAGACAAGGAAACTATCTTGTCTCACTACCTACAGGTGGTGGAAAATCCGTTTTATTCCAAGGACCTGCGCTTTATAATTCAGCATATACAAATAAACTGTCTATTGTAGTAACTCCATTGAAGGCATTGATGCAAGATCAGGTAAAAGAACTAGGAGAAAAAGGCTTTATATCCAATGTAGATTACTTAAATGGAGACAGATCATACCAAGAAGTAAAGAACATATATAGAAAAATTAATGGTGGTGAAATAGCGATTCTTTATGTAACTCCTGAGCGTTTCCGTTCAAGAGCATTCTTAAATGCTTTATCCTCAAGAATGGCAAATGATCATGGACTTGAGTATATGATATTTGATGAAGCGCATTGTATTTCACAATGGGGAATGGAGTTCCGTCCAGAATATTTAAATGTTATAAAAATATGTAAGAAGTTCAAGGATACTTATGGCGATGACATGTGTATATCAATGTTTTCAGCGACAGTAACCGACATGATATACGATCAAATAAATGATGTAATTCCTGTAAAGCGATTGGGACAAGAAAATGATAAGAAGATTTACAATCCTATCAGGAGCCACATCAAAATGGACTTTAAATTGGTGTTTCATGATATACCTCATCGTTTGAAAGAAATCGTTGACTATATCATAAAAAATAACATCAAAGCTCAAGATAGCCGAATGCTTGTTTTCTGTAAAACTAGAAATCAATGTGAAGAAATGTCTTTGCTTCTAGCGGATGAATTGTACAAGGCAGAAATCTTAAGTAAAGAATTGTCAACACAAGCAATAGGCTATTTCCATGCTGGTATGGATGGCGATGATAGAGAAGAAACATATAAAAGATTTAAAGATAACAATGATCCATTATATATACTTTGTGCAACAAAGGCATTTGGTATGGGGATGGATATACCTAACATTCACTATATTGTCCATTTGATGCCGCCAAGTGTAATGGAAGATTATCTTCAGGAAGTTGGTAGAGCTGGACGAAATAAAAAAATGTATATAGATGCAGGATTTAGTGAATCAAATCCTATACCGACCTTGTGTCTGTTCTCAAAGGATGATATTAAGAAAGCTAAAGAGCAGCTTCTCCAAAGCACCTTAAGTTGGAAGAATCTTGAGGAGATTAGAGTAGCTATTAATTCGTACATTACAAAAATACAGTCAATTGATAAAACTAAAGAATATCCTGTAGTAGTTCCAAATACGTTATGGGCAAATGGCCAGTTCGATTATGACTTTACAGACTTCAAAATTGGCCAGTATTGGCTTGAGCGAATGGGAAGAATCAAGATGGGATATTTGAGTCCTGCACATATTAATATTACAATTCTTGATAATAATTCAGCAGATTCAAATGAAGAGACGTTAGAAGAAAGAATCAAAAGGCTTTCTACATCCCGTAGCGCCACTTATGCTACAGCTATTTTAGCTGAGTTGAGATTCATTCAAACAGAACAACAAAATTCAAATATTCAGGTCTCCATTCAGAAACTTGCTGCAAAACTGTCAATGCCTTCAGCCAAACTGCTAGACAGTTTGATTTGGTGCGAGAAACATAAAATTATTCGAATAGAACAAGAAACTCGATGCCACATTGCGTTCACTAGACTGAGTGAAGTTTCCTACATGATGGACTGGAATTCACATGAAGTTGCATTTCATATAATTTTGAATGCCACAAGATCACTGTTGCTGAATAATGGATTAAAACTCGAAAAGAATTATACTCTTTCCGATATTCGTCAATTCATTAAGGATTCAGATACCCTAGAAGAAATTGTAAAGAAGGTCACTAAGACCGATGAAGACGGCAATCAGTCTACAGAAAAATACATGACTTGGTATAATGAGAATGATAAACAAAATAATAAAGGCTTATCTATTGCCCATTCATACCATGACGATTTATACAAGAAACGCCTGAGACAAGTCATATCATTATTGGAGATTATTCCTGATGTTAAAGTACAATCATACATAGATACAAAGAAAAAATGTGTTCTTCAATCTGTAATAGTAGAGAAAGACACATGGAAAGAATTTTTAAATGATTTTCAGGCAGACTGTTTGAAAACCTTGGAATATATCAATAAATGCCAAAGCACTATAATCCGCTGGTCTGATGCTATTGTTGAGTTGAGATTTGAAAATAAAGGATTCGTATATTTCGAGAGCCTTTTACGATATCTAAATGGAATGGCATACATCTCCACGGATGCATTGCTTCCTACTGGCATTGAGATATATACAACTGACAATTCTGAAGAAGTGATTTTAGAGAACGTTGAGCCAGATTCTAAAGATTATCAAGACAAAGTCGCATTTGATGAAGCTATAGAAATCAGAAATCTTCGTTTATGCGTTATGGACGTTCTTACAACGAAGATTCACTCAAAACAGGAATTCCAGGAATTGATCGGATCATATTTTTCATTAAAAAACTCCGAAGACTTTAAAACATTATTAAGTAACTACTATGAAGAATCTGATCCTATCTGGGATGCTCTTCGTGCCACGGCAATAAAAAAAGCGGAAAAACAATTACAAGACAATCCGGAACAATGGGCCATCTACAATGAGAACTCAAATGAAAATGTTAACGTAGAAGCAGGCCCTGGATCAGGAAAGACACATGTCCTGACATTAAAATGTGCAAAACTAATATACCATCAACATGTAAACCCTAAGAGCATCTTAGTGTTGGCTTATAACAGGGCTGTAGTTGTTGAGCTAAAAAGTCGTTTGGCTAAACTATTCGCGTCACTTGGATTGAGTCGTTCTGCAAGTCAATTACATGTATACACTTTCCACAGTCTTGCAAAAAGAGTGTGCGGAGATACTGCGCTCTCCGGACATGAAATGAATGAGTGGGAAAGAATACTACTTAGAACGATAAAAAACAAGCCAAATGACGTTCGAGCAGCAATGCCAGATCTTCAATATGTATTTATTGACGAGTTCCAAGATATTACTCAAACAAGACTTAATGCAATGTTTGGGTTGAAAGAAATCTATAATGACCTCACGTTCTTTACAATTGGAGATAAAGATCAAAGTATATATGGATTTGAGAAAGAAGAGTCTATGGATCCAAATTATTATTATGAACAGCTTTATAAGACTTTAAGTCCTAAGAAAATGACAATGAGCACTAATTATCGTTCATATCCAAAGATTCTCAAAGAAGCCAGTCGCTATCTACCAGCAACTTCTCATGTACCAGTTCCATGCAAGAAGAATATAGAAAACGAACCACAATCAGAGTATGTGTATATTTACCAAGACAGCAGAGAATGGTCAAACGATTTTGGTGGATATGTTCAATGGTTAAAAGAGCAAGGTATCACTGATTTGGCCGTGTTCTTCAGAACGAATAATGAAGTCTATCACGGTTACTCACTTATAAAAGCCCTTAATCTACCAGGTATTAGAATCAGGATACAAGGTGCTTCTGTATGTGAGTTATATAGAATGCGAGAAATTTATGCTGTACTTACACTACTGGATAAAGAATGTAATAAGAAGATCAAACTGGAGAATAACCAAACAGAATATGAATTGAAGGAAAAAATTGCATATTGGATGAGTCAACGTCCTAATTGGGACTCATTCTATATGGATTTTGCATTTGTATTAATACTTGATTATCTTGATTTTGCATCGACAGATGAGGAATTACATACTTATGGGGATATGGCCGATAGTATCAGAGAGACTTTAAAGGAAGATAATCCACAGCTATATAAGTTATATGATGACAAGCGGTTCCAAAACAGACGAATATTATTAGACCAACAACTTAATGTAGTGCTTACCACTATGCATAAAGTGAAGGGATTGGAGTTTGATGCTGTCATTATAACACCATCGGTAACGTCTCTTCCTTTTAACCCAACTGAAGATATTGATGAGTCTACCCCACTCTCCTCTAATGACATTGAACAAATAGAAGAAGAGAAAAGACTACTATATGTTGCATATACTCGTGCAAGAAAATACCTATTCGTATACAAAGGAAATAGGGAGAAGGCGGTTGAAAACATGCGTCGCTTTACCAGCCTTGAAGACCAATGGGGAATAAGAGAAAGAAAAGTTGGACTCGATAATTATAATATAGGGTTTAATGCTGGATATAATTTTAATGGTAACAAAGCTATCGCATATAATGTGCGTAAGAATGATCCAGTAGAAATTAGACGTTACAGAGGTATGAACAGAAATGGCCAGCAATTCACTACATATAATATTATTCATAATGGAAGCATTGTTGGCCAATTATCCAGAAGAAGCAGTATAGCCCACCATATGGAAGCAGATGATATAGAACTATTGACTGGTTTTTTTGTCAGCGACGTTTTCTATTGGACGTATGATGATACACTTGTTGCAGACAGGCATGCAGAAGAGGAAACAGGAAGGAATCCTAATTATGCTTCAGGATGGTCACAAGATGCCCAAAAGCAAGGTTATATATTTATTGTTAACATTGCCGGATATGGCAAATAAATTATAAGAAATATGAGTTTAATAACATATGAATTTAATAAAGCTGATAATGCTGGAGAAATTAGTCAATTTCGTTCCACATTGCCAATCATGCAGAAACATTATCAGGGAAAGAACGAAGTTGTACTATATTTAAGTGGCAAACTGAATATTAACGGAGTTGATATTGATGGGCTAATAATCAAAGAAGATGCCATTGTATTAGTTGAATTTAAGAACTATGCTGGTGAGATTAAAGCTCAGGCGAACGGTGATTGGTTTCATGGCAGCGAAAGAATAAATGGAGGAGCCAAGAAGAAAGATGGTTCCAGTAAAACTGTATTTGAGCAACTTAAAATCAACCGTCGAGCTTTACGAGATGGGTTATCGAGATATATCAAGAATGAAGATGCATGTAATAATATACAAGCACTTGTTGTGTTTTCTTCAATTTCATCCTTAAAATTGGATGAAGAATTTAAATGGGGAGCAAATGCGTGGGTGAATGTATCTGATATAGAACATATTTGCGAAGAGTTAGATACAATTAAAGCAAGGACACGTTCGAATAAATCAATTATTTTGACCGATGGTGATATATTTGATTTTATCAGAAGCAAGGGACTAGATGAGCGTTATATAATCACAAAATATAGCGATACAAACGTGATGCCGGGAGATTTATTCCACGAAGAGTTTGCTCATAACGGAGATGATTTCTCCCCTAACGTCCTTCTCGCAAAAGAAAAAGAGGATAATGCCAAGAACAAAGAAACAATACATGAGGCTGTAGATTTACTTCAGACTATGATGGCTAAAATGCAGAAAATGGCAGAAGAAAAGGATATAATTATCCAACAACAGCAGGCAGAGTTGCTTCAGATTAAAGTAGAACGATTGGAAGAAGCTAATAATCATGTAGACACTTCTGCAGAGCAATTATCTGTGATTAAAGAAGATGCAACTCAATTAATTGAGGACATTAAAACTGTTGAAAATGAAGTTGATAATATTGTTAATCAACCTAATAATATTATAATAGAACAAACTTCAAAGCCTAAGAAACGATTCGGCTTGAAGCAAAAAATATTAAAAGCATTCAATGTCGATACAGAATCTATGGACGATGATCAATTAGACCTAATTGGAGATAATATTGGAAAATCCATGATTGTAGCAGGATGTGCAGGAAGTGGAAAATCTGTTATTGCTATGTACAAAGCTCAGCAAATTCTAGAAGCTGGAGGTGATGTAATATTAATCGCCTTCACCAAATCATTAAATAGATATATGAGTCAAGGAAAAGCAAATACACTTGATAAGAAGTTCTTTTATCATTGGCAATGGATTGACCAAGGTATGCCATCTGCAGATTATATAATTGTTGATGAGATACAGGATTTTGATAAAAAAGAAATATTGCAGTTTATACATGCTGCAAAAAAATGCTTTTATTTTTTCGGAGATACAGCTCAATCTATATATAAAGCATTTGGAAAGATGACAATGACAATAGATCAAATATCTCAGATGACAGGAGTAGCTGTGTCACGGCTCTACAATAATTATCGTCTTCCTAAACCTGTTGCTAAAATTACACAGGATTATCTTGGTTTGGATGAAAAAAACGATAAAGTTAGAGATTTCTCTGAAAGCCTTTATTTAAGCAAAGAAAATGCATTACCTGTAATCATGAGTTGTGAATCAAAACAAGAACAAATTAACAAGATTATTTCTATAACAAGAAAGAACAAATATCGAAATGTTGGAATCTTAGTAGCTGATAATGAAATGGTTATTGAAATAATGAATTCATTTACTTCTTCTAAATTTGCATGCGAATTTAAATACAATGCTGGTTATAATGACTTAAGAAATAAGGACACACTGAACTTTAAAACCGAACATCCAAAACTCATGACTTATCATAGTGCTAAAGGCCTCCAGTTTGAGACTGTAATTATACCATTTTACAATGGTGCACGAAATACAGACGAAAAGAAGGCACTTTACGTGGCAATGACCAGAACATATAGAAACTTGTATATTCTGTATGATGGCAAATTACAAGAACCCCTAAAAAGTGTTCCTGAAAGATTATATGAAAAAAAAGAATAAATATGATTTTTCCTACTAGAATAGAGAAGAAAATGCACGAATAATCATAAAAGTAAATATGTGATATGCTCGAACTCGAACTACAACAATACCTCTTCCGCGAATACCCACAAGAGAATGCTCGCTGCGAATGGAAGGAATTTAAGAATCTGAAGAACTCGTTCTGTGGGGACGAGAAGGATGATGTTATTTCCTACGTGTCAGCTATTGCCAACATAGAGGGTGGACATCTTGTGATTGGTGTAAAGGATAAGACGCTTGAAATTGTTGGGACTGATATTTCAAGGCTTACTTTTAATGGGCAACCAGCAAACACTCAGTCGGCAACGTTCAAACTCACAGAACAATGCACTTATCTTTCATCTGAAGGTCTAAGCATTGAGGAGTTTATAACCGATGATACAAACAAGCGAGTATGGATAATACATATTCCAAAGCACTTGCCTCGTCGCCCTGTCCTTGCCCACAAGAAGGCATGGCAACGCATAGAAGATTCGTTGGTGGAATTGACCCAAGAAAGAATGGCTGTCATTCTTGAAGAGCCAATCTACGCAGCAAAGGACTGGTCTGCAGAAATTGTACCAGATGCGACAATAGATGATTTGGATGAGGTTGCTATTGCCAAGGCTCGAATGATGTTCAAGAAAGTACATAGCCGTATTCCTGCTGAAGAAGTGAATGCTTGGAATGTTCAAACTTTCTTGAGCAAGTGTGGATTAACGAGAAACGGATGTATTACTCGGGCAGCTATCATTTTATTGGGCAAATACGAATCCGCTTTCAAACTGCGTCCTGCTATTGTACAGGTTACTTGGACACGGCGAGACAAGAACCAGGAAGTAGTTGACTACGAACACTTCACAGTACCTTTTATATTAACGGTGGACGAAATTCTCTCAAAGATAGAGAATCTGACATTGCGTGAGATGCCTGGAGGAACGCTTTTCCCCGACACGATGAAGCAGTATGACGACTATACCATCCGTGAGGCCCTTCATAATTGTATTGGCCATCAAGACTACACTCTTCAGCAACGCATCAATTTCGTAGAGAATCCAGGATATCTGTATTATTCCAATGCTGGCACATTCATTCCTGGCACTTTGGAGAATGTTTTAAGGAACGAAGAGCCTCAGACGCATTTCCGCAATGAATGTTTATGTAGGGCGATGGTAGATTTCAACATGATAGATACCGTAAGCCGTGGTATCAAAAAAATGTTCAATGAGCAATGGCGCAGACACTTCCCTATGCCTGACTATGAGATTGACCAGATCAAGAAGAAAGTAGTTGTCCGCATCTATGGCAATGAAATCAATAAACGATACACTGATTTGTTGAAGACAAACGACACTCTATCTCTCTGGGATTGCATCTCACTAGACGCAGTACAAAAAGGCAGAACTATTCATGAGGATATAGCGCAAAACTTACTCAAACGTGGACTGATAGAAGGTGAGGTCCCGCATTACAGCATTTCTCTTAGCATTGCCAAGAACACTCACCAACTGCCTTCTTATACAAAAACAAAAGGATTGGATAAGGAGAGATTGCGTCAAATGGTTCTACAGTATCTCAGCAATGCAGGAGACGAAGGTGCCAAGCGAGATAGTATATATGAATATCTGAAGGATGTTCTTCCGCACAACAAGACGGAAGAGCAACAACTACGACTATTGGGAGATTTGCTTAAGGCTATGAAATTGGAAGAGATGATTAAAACAGATGGTCGCAATTGGTATCTTTTGCAATAATCCGTCGAATTTCGACGAAAAACAATGTATTTCCGTCGAAACTTAAGCCAATCCGTCGAAACTATATCAGTTACGTCGATTTTCGACGGATATAGCAATTTTAAATATACTAAAAAAGGTCGCCAGCATTTTGGCGACCTTTTTTAGTATCATATTTATTTCGTATTCAAAACCAGCTTCTTGGCTTTCATTTTTTCGCCAGCCACCGAAAGCTCTATCTTTCCTGGCTTATCGCCTGCTCTCAATATCACGAGGGCAGAACCCTGGAAGAGATTGCGCTGAATGGACTTCTCCAACTGGGTCTTTCCGATATGAAGTTCATCAGATGCGATGTTTCCATTATCCACCGCCACGATATTCGCATCGCCCTTCACGGTGAAAGTCAACTTATCGAATGCCTTAGCATCCTTCACGTTCAGTACCCTTCTGCCCTTCTTATCTACTGCATAGATGCGAACGTGCATCAGATCCTTACCATCAGCATGCCAGGTCTCCATATCTGGAACCAGCTTCAGAGCCACAGCCCGCCGACTTCTCCTTCTGGTCGTTATGACCGAACTCACAGATCACATAAACAGCAATTAAAATTTCATTCTCCTTTCACAATCACCAGAGCATACTAATAATCAGCTACTTAAGTGTGAAAGGAGAATTCTCTGAAACAACAATAATAATCAGCAGAAAGGACTATAGATATAAGGAGAAGGCAACTTAGTCTAAAGGAGAAAGCAACTATCACAAAAGGAATAGAAAAGGCTTCTTTGTATCGGATGACCCGGGTCATCCATATAGATGACGGGAGTGAGCCATATAGATGACCCGAGTCATCCATATAGACGAGCTTAATCATCCAGCCGATAAATCGTCCCTTTTTGCCTGCCAATATCTATCCCTCATCCTTCTGGTTACTATGCTTCATCCCAACATTCATAACAAAGACACCCACTATTCATTATCAAGACGCTCACTATTCCCTATCGGAGCAAGGCACATCGCCATATTTAAGCTTAGCCATCAATTACCATATCAAAATAAAGAGATTTTTCCTTTCACACTTAACTCTCTTATTTTCAACACAATCCAGATTCCGTGAAAGGAGATTTATGATCCACCTTAAATATTTTCTGCAAATCACTCCACCCACCACTAAAATATCTTCTTTTGAGCAAGGTACGTCCCCACCTATCTGGTAATGCATCAGAAAAGCATCCGAAAAATACAGAAGTCTGCCGGCATCACTGCCAGCACAATATCCCCCACTCCATTTGGCTCTCCAAGATAGGAAAAGATTCGGGATGTAAAAACGAAAAAACAATAGCCAAAGGCTCTCTTGCTTCCATGCAAGGGAGCCTTTTTCTTTGTAAAAGCCACAAAATTTTGCCTGCTTGTCTTGTCAGTCTCAATCTTTTTTTATATTTTTGCAAAGAATAAGCAAAATAGCAGCAATGAAAATAGACAATAAGGCTCTATGAGAAGTTATAAACCATATATCATCAAACTATGCATCGTTTTCCTCTGCTTTGGCAGCCGGATACTTACCTGCTCTGCCCAGAAGGTAGAGACAAACGATTATTTCTATGTACTCAATACCCAACAGGGGCTTTCTGATAACCATGTCCTACAGATGATGCAGTTGACAGATGGCAGATTGGCGGTGAGAACTCCCAAGGGCATCAATCTCTATGATGGAAGGCGTTTCTCATGGATTCCCCTTCCTACAGAAAAGGCAGAAAACATCACGAAATACAAGGGGCAGACGCATCTTTATGCCGATAGCCAGGACAGGTTATGGGTAAAGGAATACCAGAAGATATTCTGTATTCTGCTTGCAGAGGGCAGAATTCTGGAACATCCCCTTGACGCTCTGTCAGGAAATGGAAAAGAGAATAAGATGAAAATGATGCGAAACGGCCCGACCAGGAATGACATTCAGGATCTGTTTGTAGATAGCAGGAAAAATGTTTGGGTTGTTATGGGTGATTCGCTGCTCAATACGCAGGATGGCAATCTTATCAGGTTGAAGAAAGAATGGGGGTGCCTGCAGGATCTGGATACCGATGGCAGACAGGTTTATGCTTTCATGGATTCAGGAATCGTGGCGGTTTTTCAGAATGATAAGCTGACCTATACCGCTTCTGCCTATTCAACAGCCGAAGCTCAGCATTATCAGAACACCTCACTCACCGTTCAGACACCGAGCGGACAGTTTTACCAGATAAGAACCGGACGAGATGAAAAGAACAAGACGGATGTTTCCATCTTCCTGCATTTTAATCCGGAAACCCGGAAATATTCCAGGATATACGCATGCGATTACCTCTTGCATACATTGAATATGTCATCAGACAATCAGGCTTTGATCAGCTGTCAGCATGGTTATCTGATGTTCGACTTCAAGTTGGGCACTACTCCACGCGAGGTAAAGGAATTGGCTTTGCCTGACGGAAAATCGCTCACCACAGGCATCAATACGGTTTATCGGGATAAGGAAGGAGCCATCTGGCTGGGAACCTATCACGATGGTCTGATTTATGTTTCACCAATGTTGGGTCTCTTCTTCACGATAGACCAACCCTGGTGGAAGTCGGGATGGGCAATAGCTGGCTTGGTGGTTTTCCTCGTGATTCTGGTGGGCATCATCACTCTTTATCTTCGTAGAGGAAAGAAAACAAATGTAATAAATACCGACTCCACAAAAGATGACATTCCTTCCTTGCCAGAGGATAGTCTGCTACCGGAAACTGCCGAGGCTGTCAATCGGGAACCCGAGCTGATTCTTCAGGTGCGTACTCTGATAGAACAGCATCTTGAAGATGGCGAATATGGCGTGGAACAACTGGCACAGGATCTCTGTATGGAGCGGACAGGACTTTATAAAAAACTGACGGCTCTGACCAATACTACTCCCGTGGCATTTATCCGCAGCATCCGGCTTCATCGTGCAGCAGCCTTGCTTCAGGAAGGTAAGCAGAGTGTGAATGAAATTGCCGAGCGAACGGGCTTCAGCTCGCCCAGCTATTTCACCAAGTGTTTTAAGAAGGAATTTGGCGTATTGCCTTCCGAATATAGATAAATGATGCCGGAATAGCCCTGGAATGGGGTTTTTCCGGCATTTTTCAACAAATGTACCACTCGATTCATCATTTGTTTTATCCCTTTTCCACCATTTAGCATTACCTTTGCAACCGAAATACAATCTTATGTATTTAGAACTGGACAAATCATAAACCCTCTAATATAATAAACAAAAGTATGCTAAAGAATTTATCTCTCATTGCCCTTTTGGGCATCGCTTCCGTTGGCATTCCAAGTGAACTCTGCGCCAAGAGCGTAATGGTGGCAGGCACACAGAAAGGTGCGGCTGCCAAGTCTATCACCCGTCAGGTGGCTCAGCAGAATGTAACCATCGAATTCTATTCGCCATCCATCGTCCGTATCTTGAAATCTGATGCCGGACTTGGTGCTCCCGTTCAGAAGAAAAGCTATTCTGTCATCTTGAAGCCTCAGCAGCTGAAGGATGTTCAGATACAGAAAAACGGAGATATTGTAAATATTAAATCTAGTTTAATTTCCGTCGAACTGAACCAGCAGACTGGCGAAATCCGCTTCCTCTCGAAGGAAGGAAAACTGCTGCTTACTGATACGAAGACCCGCCTGGTAGCCCGCAAGGATGAAGCCAACAAGGGCAAGTACCGCATAGAGCAAGACTTCCGTCTTGCTGATGACGAGGCCATCTATGGTCTGGGACAGCTGCGTGATGTTTATATGAATCAGCGTGGCCGAAAGAACATCGAACTCTGGAATCATAACACCTATATCGCCATCCCTTATTTCACCAGCGAGAAAGGCTATGGTCTTTACTGGGACAATGCGGGAAAAACCTATTTCAATGATGTAGTAGCATCCAAGGATAATGGCAACCAGCCATCATGTACTTCCTTCACCAGTGAAGTAGGAACCTGCGCCGACTACTATTTCATGTACAAGGATGGTACGCAGGATGGAGTCATCGCCAGCATCCGTGAACTGACCGGACAGGCTACGATGTTCCCGAAATGGGCGATGGGCTTCTGGCAATGCCGTGAGCGCTATAAGACCAGTGATGAACTGGCTGGCGTATTGGATAAGTATCGCGAACTGAAGATTCCTACCGATGCCATTGTGCAGGACTGGCAGTATTGGGGATGCGACTCCAATTGGAATGCGATGAAGTTCCAGAATCCATATTATATAAATAAGGTCGGCGACCCAGCCTATGCCAAGTATCTTCCTACCGATATGAAGCAGATGAAGGCACAGGGAGAACCCCGCCTGAAGAGTCCGGAAGAGATGGTGAAGTATGTTCACAAGAACAATGCCCATCTGATGATTTCCATCTGGGCTAGTTTCGGTCCGTGGACAGAGCAGTATCGTGAACTGAAGAAGATGAATGCCCTCCTTCCTTTCGATACCTGGCCAAGAAACAGTGGCGTGATGCCATACGATGTCTTCAATCCGAAGGCTCGCAACCTCTACTGGAAGTATCTTACTCATCTCTACCAGATGGGCTTTGATGCCTGGTGGACCGATTCTACGGAGCCAGACCATTTTGAGAAGCCGGGTGACGAGAACTATCAGACCTTCGATGGTTCATGGTTGGGAGTGAAGAACGCCTTCCCATTGTTGCACAACAAGAGCATCTACGAGCACCAGAGAGCGATGAAGGGCAACACAAAGCGTTCGCTCCAGATGACCCGAAGCGGCAGTCTCGGTATTCAGCATTATGGCACCATCTGCTGGAGCGGTGATGTGGTGGCTTCCTGGGACGAGATGAAGAATCAGATTCCATCGGGCTTGAACTTCTCGCTCTGCGGTATCCCATTCTGGAA
>CDZA01025800.1_pt1 | contig 17146 bp, 9 predicted proteins | sample 554881 | NCBI WGS metagenome assembly CDZA01 (sample SAMEA3182082, study PRJEB8094) | gut metagenome | biome: human; feature: gut; material: Stool; isolation source: human stools | place: Canada | collected 2012-12-04
ATATAAGTTATTGATTTACAGACGATTAAATATTAATTTAACGCAGTATTGATTTATAATGTTTTTTGTTTTATTTAATCATCGCTTTCTTGTTGCCTATATCTATTGAATGTGATTTATCAAAACAAAGAATGAATCTCTGTATTGCACTCAAATGGTTTTCAGATACGGCTTGACAAGTTCATTTTATTATTATATTGCAAAATTACTTTTTCCCATATAGATAAAGGTGCAATATTGAAATTTTATAGTGGACAATAATGAAAGTATATTCGAATCCGATTCATAAACTACATTTTTTCTTCTCTTTTCGTGTATTTCCACCAATTTCTATTCGAAAATCCACCATGCCGATTCTTTTTTGTTGTAGTTTGCCATCACAGAAAAAATAGTTCTATATAATTATTCACTGAGCCCACTTAAAAAAGGGGCTCAGTTTATTACTTTTCTATTTTGCAACCGGCATTGCGGAGCAACTGGAGAAGACCATTTTCTCCACCTAAATTGGCGGCATCAACAACAAAGAAGGTTGGCTTCTCTGCCATCACAGTCTGCACCTTTGCAGCCCAAGCCTCAAGAGTTCGTTGAGAAACATGAGCGCCAGTAGCCTTGAAAGCAGCATCTACGTCCTGTGCCTTGAAAGCACCTACAGCCTTATTCAACTTGGCCAACTCAGTAGGCTCATTCTCCAGAAACTCTACCAAGCGTGCCACCTGCTGCTTCAGGTCACTCTTATAAGTATCGTTGATATAAGCATCCACATCACTTAAACCGCCTACAGTCTCATTGTTTGCCTTTGCCTGTGCTTCAAAATACTGGTCAAAAGTATGAGTAGGATCATACATACCCATGTGATTGGCCACAAAAAGCAACTGCTCCATATCTTCCATCAAGGCAGCAGGAGTCAGGTTACCATACTTTTTCTGCACATAGGAACTACGGAAATCCACCTCCATGTATTTCTTGAGGAAAGCATTAAGCTTTGTCTGCTGAGCCGGAGTAAGCAAACTGAGGAGAGTCTTGCCGTCAGCCAGTTTCTTAGCACCATTGATGGTTTCTTGATAAGCCGCCTTGTTTACCTCGAAATACATCTGATCGGTATTAGTAAGTGCTTCCTTCAACTCACCACTCAGACTGACAACACCCATAGGATTCATGAGTCGGTTGGATGCCATGATATAAGAAGGCTTCAGATTGGTACTGTCCTTACTGATCTTGTAAAGAAGCTGTGCCTGTACACCCACCATGCTTACACTTATCAGCATAAGCGCCAAAACAATTCGCTTCATCGAATTGAAATTCATTGTCTTGAAAATCATTTGCTTTAAATTCATTTACTTTTAAATTAAAACATAAAACTTACCTTTCACAAAACTCTCTAATTTGTGGACAAAGGAACAAAAAAATCCCGATACAATTGTTGCTGTATCGGGATTTCATATATTTATGTGACATTTTTCTTGTTACTTAGCCTCACCAGCCTTTGTTGCATGCATGATAACCTCTACGTGGTTGCCATCCTTCATCACTACATTCTTGAGGAAATCGCTCACTGCCTTTGCATCTACAGAGCTTACCTCCTTCTTGTAATTGGTATGAGTATCAATACCATAAAGCAAATACTCAGAGATAACACCCATCCAATAGCCATTTTGCTTACAGTTTACATCAGCCTGCTTCAGAAGGATTTCCTTCACCTTCTGGAGGTCATCCAGATTAGGCTGCTCCATCGCATCCTTCAAGCCAGAATAGAAGTAAGGAATAGCATCCTTAGACTTGTCTGGGTTCATCATTGCATTACCAGTAAAGCCTACACGCATGGTCTTGCCATCAAGTTTTACACTTTCCATAGCATCAGCACCTGCATAATAAGCAGCACTCAACTTCTCACGGATATTACGGTTGTAATCCATATTGATAACACGGGCTGCGATATCAGCAAGAACTGAGTTGCGCAATGTATAAGGAGCCTCTGAGCACCAGATCTCAACAGCTACATCCTGTGGATTCTCCATCGCCTTGGTAAACTTGTTGACAACTTCACCCTTCACTGGCAATGTCTCTACGTTCTTAAATTTCTTTCCGTTGCTTGGCAAAGAAGCGATATACTGCTCGATAAGAGGAAGAATCTTAGCCTCATCGAAGTTGCCGACAAAGAAGAAAGTATAATCCTTCGCATTACCGAAAAGCTGCTTACCGAGTTCAAGTGCGCGATCGTAGTTTACACTCTTCACCTCATCCACTGTCATTGTGCGGAATACTGGATTACCAGGATAGAGAGTACTGGTCAATGAATCCTGGAATACAGCCTGAGGATTGTTGCTACGATTAGCGAGTGCTGTTACCTGATTGTTGATCAGGTTGTTGACAGCCTTCTCGTCCTTAGTCAGATTAGTGAGCTTCAAATAGATGAGCTGCATCAAAGTCTCCAAATCCTTTGGAGTTGAGCCACCAGCCAAACCATGACGGTATTTTGAAACACTGAATCCGCAAGAAGCAATCTTACCAGCCAAAATCTTCTCGAGATCATTATTGGTAAAGCCACGCAAACCGCTTGAGTTCATAAGAGCACCCATCATCTTCACCTCGTTGAGATCCTTTGTTCCGAAAGCAGAAGTACCACCATCGGCAGTGGCAGCAAACTGTACCTCGTCGTTTTTGAAGTCAGTCTTCTTGAGCACAACCTTGGCACCATTAGAGAGGGTAAGCATTTTGTAACCGAAGAGCTTATTCTCTGTAGTCTTCTTGATTTTACCAGCCTTAGGAAGCTCTGTCATCAATGGTTCCTGCTTTACATTATCAACGTAAGCTTCGAGCTTTTCACCACGCACCTGCTTTACGACGTCAGCCAACTGCTGCTGTGTTGGATAAACAGCACCCTCAGCATCACGCATCATCAGAAGTGTTACGAAGTTGGTATCAGTCTCGCAAATCAACTCCTTGGCATAAGCATTGATAGCCTCAACAGGAATACTTGGAACCAGCATCTTATAGATCTGATATTCATCCTCTACAGAAGGGATAGGCTCATTAGAGATGAAATGATCTACATACTGAGAAGTAAACTGCTCATTCTTCATCTTATCACGGTTAGAATACATCTTATCCAAACCGCTCATGAAATCCTCTTTATAGCGAACGTACTCAGTAGCCGTGAAACCGAAGTCCTTAGCACGCTTAGCCTCACGGAGAACAGCTGCATAAGCCTCAAGCATCTTGCCAGGCTTGGCAACTGCAGTAAGACTGAAAGCATCCTTTGTGCGGGAAACCAAGTAGCTGCCATTATCACAACCAGCCTGGAGATATGGACAGTCAGCCTCCAATGACTTTTCGCCCAAACGAGAGCTAAGCATGCTGGCAATTGCACTCTGAACATAAGAAGTAGCAAAGTAATTGAGACTACCCTTCAAAGAGTCAGGTGTAGCATCGTGCTTCATGCTGATCATAGCCACATCGTAGTTCTGCTCCTTGTCCTTGTCAACTACATAGATAGCTGTATCATTGTCAGGAACCAACTCAGGGATTACCTTTGCTGCATTAGCAGGAACCTTGATGCCGCTGAAGAGTTTCTTGATCTGTGCCTCTATGTGATCAACATCTATATCACCTACTATGATGATAGCCTGATTGTCCGGACGATACCATTTGCGATAGTAAGCACGGAGAGTTTCAGGATCGCAACCATCAATGATACTCATCAGACCGATTGGCATACGATAACCGTACTTGCTGCCAGGATAAAGTGCAGGAAGTGAACGCTCCATGATACGCTGCTGACCTACCATACGCATACGGTACTCATTGTGTACAACGTCACGCTCATCGTCGATAGCCTTTTGGGTAAGAGAGATACCATTGCTCCAATCCTTGAGGATGAGCATACAAGAATCTACGGCTGTAGTACGAGTAGTTGGTACGTCGGTAAAATAGTAAACGGTCTTGTCGATACTTGTGTAAGCATTCAAATTCTTACCATACTCCACACCAATGCTCTGAAGATAGTTCTGAAGGCTATTGCCCTGGAAATGCTCAGAACCATTGAAAGCCAAGTGCTCCAAGAGGTGAGCCAAACCACGCTGGTCGTCATTCTCATTAATAGAACCAACCTTCTGTGCAATGTAGAAACTTGCTACATGCTCAGGAAAATTGTTGTGGCGAATGTAGTAGGTAAGGCCGTTGTCAAGGTGACCGATTCTCACATCCTTGTCAACAGGAACCTGAGGCATCTGCTGTGCCACCATTGAGCCTGTAGCCAACAGCATCACTGCCGCTACAAAAAACTGCTTTAATCTCATGTTTTATTATTATGTTAGAATTATTACTTACATTTTATTATTTAATCTATACACATACATATTATAGAAAATGGATATTTTCTGAATATACATTTATAGTATAAAACGAAATCCCCACGCCTTTGGGTAGCTTTCAGAATGCAAAAATAACATAATTAAAGGGAGAAAACAAATATTTTGTAGCTTTTTTACTCTTTATCCCTCATTTTCACGCTTTTATCGCTATTTTCACACTTTAGCCTGGAAAATCATGCACTAACTCAATGAATCGGAAGTCCTTTATCCATGCACCTGAAAGCTCTTCATCCAAGAACCGCGGAAAAGGCGTATGAGGAAGAGAACTCCACGGAAAGTAAGTTCCGTAGCCATCGCAATCCACACACCTTCCAATCCGTAGCTTTTGGATAAGGCGTAGGCAAGAGTGAGTCGCACGAGCCACATGGTACCGAGATTGATAGCAGCAGGCTTGAATGTATCACCTGCTCCCACACAGACACAATAGGTCACGATGCTCGCAGCAAAGAACGGTTCGGCAAATGCTTCGATGCGCAGACAGGTAGTACCCAACTGTCGGATGGCCTCCACAGGAGAAAGCACTCCTATCATTTCTGGCGCAAAGACATACATGATGACTCCCATCAATGCCATCACCAACATACCAAGGCCAACGGTCATATAAGCAAAGTTCCTGCACAGGTCTATGCGCCCCGCCCCATGAGTCTGTCCTACAAGAGTAGTAGCAGCATCACCGATACCATAACCAGGCATATAGCAAAGACTTTCTGCAGTAATCGCAAAAGAATGGGCAGCAATGGCTATGTTGCCCAATGGTGCCACAATCATGGTGCTCACAATCTGTGCTCCACTCATCAGAATATTCTGTATGGCGATAGGGATGCTGATCTTGCAGGCTCTCTGCACATATTCCTTTACCCAATGAAAACGCACATGGTCCTGACGGAGATTAAGCATTCGGTTCTTACAAGCCGACAGATAGAGATTGGGTAGTGAAATACAGATATATGCCAAGGCTGTACCCATAGCTGCACCCACAACCCCGAGTTTGCAGATATAAATGAAAATATAATTGAAAATTACATCACAAATACACACCAGTATAGCCATCACGCTCGGCGTATGCATATTACCTGCCGACTTGAGCATCATCTCGGAAGTATGATAAAGATACACGAAGGGAAGCACTAAAGAATATATCAGGAAATAACCAGAAGATGCTGAAGCGATATCAGCACCACCACCCAACCAGTATGGAAGATGTGAATGTATTCCCACTCCTATGAGCGAGAGGAACACACTGAAAGCCAGTCCACAAATCAAGGCATGGCGAAAGACCTGACGCGCCTTCACAAAATCATTGGCTCCGATAAAATGAGCTACCTGCACTGAGAATCCTGTGGCAGCCGCACTCAGCAAACTGCCAACCAACCATGTGGTAGATTCTATCAGACCGATACTGGCTGAAGCCTCAGCACCCAGATGACCAACCATAGAAGCATCAATAAAAAACATCAGGACGGTGGAAATCTGTGCCAACATAGACGGGATACTCAATCCCACAATCAGATTGAGTTTCTCGCTACGTGCCATCGTTCTACCCGAACGAATCGACTCCATCAGATATTCTGTTTTCTTACTATATAGCATATTTCTTATTTATATTTTCTATCTATTCTTTTATCGATTTACGTCAAAACAAAATACACGGAAAATGGCGACTCCATGTTGAGGAACCGCCATTTCTTATTAACATAAATAATTATTACTTTCAATCAATATTCCTAAAATACATACTTTCACCTTTATGAAAACTAACCTAACCTATTTGTTGTCCTTGAATAAACAATCTTTATTTACCTTTTCTTCTAATACCTGTCGTCCTTGAATTACAATCTTAATAACCTACCTTTTAAAAAACCAAACCTAGAACAATTTATTACCTAACTAAAAACCTAAAACTTATATTTCTGATGCAAAGGTACTACATTTCTTGGAACCCACAATATTTTTATGAATAAATTTGCAGCTTTCTAACATTTTTTTGATATACATCAAAGGATTGTGTACGAACACAAACACTAATTTAGCCTTCGCAACATATTTTTAGAATTGAAAATAGAAATGAAAATCATGGAATCATAAAGGAGGAAAAAGAGGGGGAAAAAGAAAGCCTTGAAAGTATCACTACTCCCAAGGCTAAAATTTCATCATATCTTTCAGCAGTCATCATATGCGAGTATATTGCTATACATATAAAGCATATTACTGCCTGATATTATTCTTCCGTTATCCAGCTACCTTTACCTCGCTTATAGGCAGTCAATGCCATTTCGAAGCGAAGCATAGAATAAGCAGGGATGGTTGATTTAACGCTACTGCCATAAGCGAGATTAGCAGGAATGAATACCTGCCAGTGATCTCCGACATGCATGCCCAAAAGGGCTGTGGTGAAACCATCTATCCAACCATAATTAATAGTCGTCTTTGTTGGCTTAGCCGTTTCCGGACTATACGCATCAGCAACAAAAGTCTGGTCAAAAACATAACCATTGGCATAAGAATCGGATGGAATCAATCTACCACGATAACTCAATTGGATAGAGTCGGTATAGAGCAGATTAGCATCGCTATTACCCTCCTTCAGTATATGCACCACGATATAATCATCGTCATTATACTTTAGGGTAGAAGCAGCACCTTGTCCTTCCGTAGTGGATGTCTGGTTCTGAAGTGTCCAGCTACGTATCACCTTCCACTCCGTACTTCCATTGGCAATCTGCTGTCGGGCTTTAGCTAATGTATCAGCAAAAGCCTTATCATTACGCTCCTGCCAATTTCTAAACTCAGAATTCGACTCGTCCTCATTCGTCTCACTGCATGATGACAGTACGAAAACCGTCATCAGCAGAAAGAACAAATATTTAATATTCTTAAAGTTCATCTAAATCTTTTGTTTTGCTATATCATATACCTTATTATATATATGCATATCACTCAGACTACACAAATCATACAGGTATATCCCGAAATACTGGGGCAATTAGAAATTCTTAATTTCCTTGCCAAGCTTTTTCAATACGCTTGTGATGCTCACACGCTCCTCGATGATACTGCGCAAGTCGCTGATAGCAACACGCTCCTGCTCCATAGTATCACGATAACGGAGAGTTACCTTATGATCATTTGGAGTCTCGTGGTCAACGGTGATACAGAATGGAGTACCAATGGCATCCTGACGACGATAACGCTTACCGATAGAATCCTTAGGATCGCCATAGTGAGTATTGAAATGGAACTTCAACTCATCTACAATCTCGTGAGCCAACTCTGGGAGACCATACTTCTTATCCAATGGGAATACGGCGCACTTCACTGGAGCCAAAGCCTCAGGCAAACGCAATACAACACGTGTCTCACCATTCTCCAACTTCTCCTCGCAGTAAGAGTGGCACATTACGCTGAGGAACATACGGTCAACACCGATAGAAGTCTCTACATCGTAAGGCACATAGCTCTCGTTCTTTTCAGGATCGAAGTACTTGATAGAACGGCCGCTGAACTTCTCATGCTGAGAAAGGTCGAAATCGGTACGGCTGTGAATACCCTCTACCTCCTTGAAGCCGAAAGGCATCTTAAACTCGATATCTGTAGCAGCGTTAGCATAGTGAGCCAACTTCTCGTGGTCGTGGTAGCGATAGTTCTCATTACCCATGCCGAGAGCCTCGTGCCATGCCAGACGAACCTTCTTCCAATACTCAAACCACTTCATTTCTGTACCTGGCTGGCAGAAGAACTGCATCTCCATCTGCTCGAACTCACGCATACGGAATACAAACTGACGGGCAACAACCTCATTACGGAAAGCCTTACCAATCTGACAGATACCGAATGGCAACTTCATACGACCAGTCTTCTGAACACTCAAGTAATCTACGAAGATACCCTGAGCAGTCTCAGGACGGAGATAAACCTTGCTGGTAGCATCGCTGGCAGCACCCATCTGAGTAGAGAACATCAGATTGAACTGGCGAACATCAGTCCAGTTCTTAGTACCGCTGATAGGGCAAACGATACCCTCATCCTCGATAATCTGCTTCAGCATCTCCAGGTTAGGACCCTGCATAGCCTCAGTATAGCGGGCATGGAGATCATCAAACTTCTTTTGGTTCTCCAGAACGCGAGGATTGGTAGCACGGAACTGAGCCTCATCAAAGCTGTCGCCGAAACGCTTCTTTGCCTTAGCAATCTCCTTAGCAATCTTCTCTTCGTATTTAGCCATGTGATCCTCGATGAGCACATCAGCACGATAACGCTTCTTAGAGTCGCGGTTATCAATCAATGGGTCATTGAAAGCATCTACGTGGCCGGAAGCCTTCCAAACAGTAGGGTGCATGAAGATAGAAGCATCAAGACCAACAATGTTCTCGTGCAGCAATACCATGCTCTGCCACCAATACTGCTTGATATTATTTTTCAGCTCAACACCATTCTGTCCATAATCATAAACAGCTGCCAAGCCATCATAAATTTCACTACTTGGGAATACAAAGCCATATTCTTTGCAATGGCTTACGATTTTCTTAAAAACATCTTCCTGTGCCATGATAAAAACTTATTTTTTTCAAATTTTCGGCAAAGATACGCTTTTTTCTCGAAATTTTGTTGTATTTTTGCCATAAATTATCAAAATAAGTATTAAAAGCTATCTATGAGCGACGAAATTAAAGATAAAGACGGAATAGAAGGTCAAAATCCTGACAACTTGCAAGATTCTCAAAATAACGACCTGCAGAACACCTCTAAAGACGATTTGGGGGATTCGCAAAAGGACGACTTAGAGGATTCGTCAAAGGATGATTTGAAAAATCAGACCGAACAGCATTCCGATTATAAGCCGGTGAACCGATTCGACGCATCCGCTGTACACCATCTCAGCGGTATGTACCAGAACTGGTTCCTCGACTATGCCTCGTACGTAATTCTGGAGCGTGCCGTGCCTCACATCGAGGACGGATTGAAGCCTGTACAGCGACGCATTCTCCACTCCATGAAACGTATGGATGATGGCAGATACAACAAGGTGGCAAATATCGTGGGCCACACCATGCAGTTTCATCCTCACGGTGACGCCTCCATCGGTGATGCCCTGGTACAGATGGGACAAAAAGACCTGCTCATCGACACACAGGGTAACTGGGGAAACATTCTCACTGGCGACCGTGCGGCTGCGCCCCGCTATATCGAGGCACGACTTTCCAAGTTTGCACTCGACGTAGTATTCAACCCGAAGACTACCGACTGGCAGCTCTCATACGACGGCCGCAATAAAGAGCCTATCACCCTGCCTGCCAAATTTCCTCTGCTCCTTGCACAAGGTGCAGAAGGTATCGCCGTAGGCTTGAGCAGCAAGGTGCTGCCCCACAACTTCAATGATCTCTGCGATGCAGCCATTCACTATCTGAAGGGCGAACCATTCACGCTTTATCCTGATTTTCCTACAGGTGGTGCCATTGATGTAAGCAAATACAATGATGGCCAGCGGGGCGGTGTGCTGAAAGTTCGTGCTAAGATAGACAAGCTCGACAACAAGACTCTTATCATCAGCGAGATTCCATACAGTAAGACTACAGGAAGCCTCATCGAATCTATCACCAAGGCTGTAGAAAAAGGTAAAATCAAGGCCAGAAAGGTGGATGATGTGACTTCTGCCAACGTGGAGATTCTCGTCCATCTGACTCCTGGCACGTCGTCAGACAAGACGATGGATGCCCTCTATGCCTTCAGCGACTGCGAAATCAACATTTCACCCAACTGCTGCGTCATCGAGGACAACAAGCCAAAGTTCCTCACCGTCAGCGATGTGCTCAAGCATAGCGTAGATTGCACGATGGGACTGCTCCGCAAGGAACTCATGATTCGCAAGGGCGAATTGGAAGAACAGCTCTTCTTCTCCTCTCTGGAGCGCATTTTCATCGAGGAGCGCATCTACAAGGAGCGCAAGTTTGAGCAGAGTAAGAGCCAGGATGAGGTAGTGGCATTCATCGACTCCAAGCTGGAACCTTTCAAGGACAAGCTCTTTACTGCCGAGGTGGATGGCAAGGGAATGGTACAGTATGCTTTCCATCGCGAAATCACCCGGGAAGATATTCTCAAACTGCTCGAAATCAAGATGCAGCGTATTCTTAAATATAATAAGGATAAGGCGGATGATCTCCTGATGAAGATTAAGGCAGAACTGGCTGAGATTGAAAATGACCTTGCCCACATGACCGATGTGACCATCAACTGGTTTGAATACCTCAAAGGCAAATACGGCAAGTTACATCCTCGCAAAACCGAGATACGCAACTTCGACACTATCGAGGTGACCAAGGTGGTAGAAGCCAACCAGAAATTGTTTATCAACCGACAGGAAGGATTCGTAGGAACCGGACTCAAGAAGGATGAATTCGTATGCAACTGTTCCGACCTCGACGACATCATCGTCTTCTATAAAGACGGAAAATTTAAGGTCATAAAGGTGGCCGACAAGATATTCGTAGGAAAGAACATCCTCCACGTACAGGTATTCAAGAAAAACGACAAGCGCACCATCTACAACTGCGTTTATCGCGACGGAAAACAAGGTGATTATTTCATCAAGCGATTCAACGTGACGGCGATGACCCGCGACAAACTGTACGACATCACCCAGGGTACTCCTGGCAGCCGCATCATCTACTTCACCGCCAACCCTAATGGCGAAGCGGAAATCATCAAGGTAACTATGGAGCCAGACCTGTCGAAGAAACGACAGAGCATCTTCCTGGAGAAGGATTTCTCCGAAATACTCATCAAGGGACGTGCTGCCAAGGGAAATCTCCTGACCAAGCGTACCATCAAACGCATCGGACTGAAGAGTCACGGTCACAGCACCTTGGGAGGAAGAAAGGTTTGGTTTGACCCAGACGTAAACCGCATCAACTATGATGAGAACGGAAGATTCCTCGGTGAATTCAATGACGACGAAAGCATCCTGGTAGTACTCGACGATGGCGATTTCTACATCACCAACTTCGACCCGAACAACCATTACGAGGACAATATCCTCCGTCTGGAAAAATGGGACGAGCACAAGATCTGGACCGCCATTCTCTACGATGCCGACAATCAGGGCTATCCTTATATCAAGCGCTTCACGATGGATGCCATCAAGCGCCATCAGAACTTCATGGGTGAAAATCCTAACTGCAAGCTGATTTTGCTCACCGACACGGTTTATCCGAGAATCAAGGTTACCTATGGCGGCGTGGATGCTATCCGACCTGCCGAGGAAATCGATGCAGAACAGTTTATCGGTCAGAAGAGTTTCAAGGCAAAGGGCAAGCGTCTCACTACCTGGAAGATAGAAAGCATCGAAGAACTGGAGCCAACGAGATTCCCTGAACCAACTGGTGGGGAGGAAGAAGGTTCTGTAGATGATTCTTTTAAGGGTACTCAAAGTGGCGGGAACGATGGCAATTCTTCTGAAAACACCACCATGGAACTACGTGAGAATCTTGATCCTGATGCAGGCAAGAGTGAACAGCAGGTTATCGACGAGTTGACAGGACAGACAAGCCTTTTCGATGACAAAAGATTCACAGAAGAGAATGAGAAAGATAAAGACTGGTTGAAAAAACAATAGAATGAATGTTGAAGAACAAAGAAAAAAGTAGTCGTGCTATCAAGCTGTTGCTACTATAGTAAAAAATTAAAAGCCGCCCCTGAGGAATTTATTTTTCCTTTTTGAGGCGGCTTTTTGTATAAAAGGTTTACATAATTTAAGTTCCCTGTTACTGAGGACTTTACTCTACAGTAATCTGAACTCTGCGACACTTTATGTCTGGGCAGCCATTGCTGTCTCCCACTGCTTTCTCCAACTTGATGGAGAAGTCCTCTATGCCTTTCTTCTTGAGATAATCTACGACATTGTTCAGACGCCCCTCACTGAGCTTGAAGTTCTTGGAAGAAGGACCATCTGATGATGCTTCACCGATGATGGTCAACTTATAGTTCTTCTGCTCCTTCAGAGAAGCAATGAAATCATTTAGGCGAATGCGTTCCTGCTCGATAATTTTGGTCTTGTTGACTGGGAAATAGACATCATGACCATTTACCTTCGCATTAGCATTTTGGCAATCCTCCACCAACGCCTTCAAGTCGGCATTCTCCTGTTGGCTCTTGCGCAGCTTGCTTTGCAAACCGTCATTCTCACGTTGCTTATCCTGCAGTTGTCGCTCGTAAGCGTCCTTCATCTCCTGCTGTTCAGCAAGCGTGTTGTAATAGAGTGCCTTGTTGGTTGGCATACGTTTGCCCACAAAGTTGTAGCGAAGAACCAATCCACCACTAACTATGCCCTTAGGCGTGAGGTCGTTGTCGAGAGGTAAGTACTTGTACTGTCCTATTAAACCGATGGTCCAACGAGGCGTGATGTCGTACTCGAAGCTCAGGGAAACCGGGATGTACAAGGCATTCACCTGCTTTTTCTCCACATCTGAGGTCAGGTAGTCGTGGCTATAGACATTATAATATCCCTCGCCCTTCGCTACTGCCAACTCCCTATAGGAAGTAGTGGCAGAGAATCGGTTCCAGCCATGTAGGTAACCCGCTCCCACTCCTAACCACAAGTTGAACTTCTGTGCCTTGCGATTGTGCCAAAACTCCATGATATTGAAATCGAAGTTGAGGTCGGCCATCGCATAGTGCATATTGTAGCGGTTCTGTATGCGGTCAATCTTTGTCTCCAATGGCGCAGGGTAAGTTTTGCCTGTAGAAGGGTCTGTAATCACAAAGTCATTCTTTGTGACAGTAGAGGAAGCCACATGCTTGCCAGTAGCTTTTAGCATGGTGTATTCCAAGTTCAGGCCAATTCTCACCCATGGCTTGATGTTATACTTCAAGCCTACCGCTGCGTCGGGCGAAATAGGTCTTCTCGAATCCGAGACATCCGCTCCTCGCATACCATGATAGTAGCTTACACCCCCCTGTCCGTAGATGGACCAGGTGTGGGTTCGCACCGTATCATTGTAGGTCTGGGCTTGAAGTGTGGTAGCCGTCGCTATGACGGCCGCCACTATAGTTAAACGTTTCATTTTCATAATCTCCAAGCTTTAAGTTTCTACTCTGGCCAAGTATATTCTGGTATGCTGGTTACAGTCGCATTTGGCTCAAGATAAATGTTGCACTTCACAAGAGAGGTGATAATGCCATTAGCGTATGTTACGAATGTCTTTGTTACCTCCGTATCATAAGAATTCATTGCTAATTTTCCATTAGAATCAATGTAATTTATCCTCACGATCTTTTTGTCAGAAGAAGTAAAACGATATGTTATATAAGGAATAACCTTAGTCACTCGTATTACCTGCTTGCCATTGGCCAAATCCATTGGTTGGAGAGTTCCAGCAGCTAATGTAGCAGGGCCATTTCCTGTTTTTTCAAACGTAATCATGGTGGATACATTCTCCAATTCATTATCACGTATAGCGTATGCGGCAGAATAGTAAAGAGATGGTTCTTCTGCTACAGCCAGCATATTGGCTATGACACCACCGAGATCTGTATATTGGATTGCCTCCCACAAACGTGGATCTACATAGATGGAAGAGTTGTCGCCTGGAATCTTATAGATACCATTGTCAGCCAGCATCTTTTTCAAGAGGTCAATCTGCGTCTTGGCGTTTGCGTCCTGCTTATTCTCCAGTGACTTGATGGCATCTTCGATAGCAGTCTTCAATTTACCATTGGAAGCAACCACGGAAGCAGTACCATCTGTTATAGCCTTGTTGAGGTCTGCGGTCTGCTTTGTGATAGCATCTACGACACCACCAATCGCCGTGCTGATAACATCGCCGTTCTTGTCGATAGCAGCAACAACTACTTCTCCGTTCTTGCCGATAGCGGTAACGATATCGCCTCCCTGCTTATCTACAGCGTCCTTCAGGCTCTTGAGATTATTCTTCATGCTGCCTTCCATATTGACGATAGCAGTCGTGTTGTCGGCAAGTTTGACAGACAATTCACCAGACATATTATTGATGCTGTTCGCCACAGTCTTGAAGCCAGATACTAAGTTCTTGTTGAGCTTCTTTAAGGTGGTGTTCAGTGTCTTCAACTGAGCATTTGTGTTTTGCAACTCAGTGTTGGTACCTTGCAACTGGATGTTGATGGCAGTTAAGCCAAACAAGAGCGTCCTGCCGATCCTCCTTTCCTCTGCTGTCACCTTTGCCAAACCACTTGAGATGGCGGTGTTGATAGCATTCAACTTAGATTCCAACAAAGTATTCTGACTCGCAAGAGTTGCATTCAATGTATCGATGCTACCTACAATCTCTGCTGCTATCAGTTTACCAGACTTCGTGATAGTCATGCGCAGCAACTTACCTTGCTTCTTGATAGCTTCTGTTTGTGTACCGATGGCATCAGTTTGTGTACCGATGGCTGTGACAATCTTGTTGCCCTTGTCGTCCACGGTCTCGTTCAATTTGTTGAAGCCATTCAAAATAGTCGTATTGAGAGTACCCAAACTTGCTTGTGTATTTGTATCTAAGGTCTTGATGGCACCTGTGTTCTTGTCAATCTCCAACATGATACCTACCAAACCTGTAGAAAGAGCAATGGTGAGTGCTTTAAATCGGCTACTCAAAGATGCTGTCTGATCGTTGATAGCCTTGGCGAGCTTGTTAGTTTGAGTCACGATTGTTGCACTGAGAAGTTTCTGCTGCTTGTCAAGTTCCAGACGGAGCAAGTTGCCGTTCTTGTCCAATGCTGTGATGATATTACCACCTGTGGTAGAAATCTCTGTCTTGATAGCCTGGAATCCAGAAATCAAAGTTCCGTCAATCTTACCCAAGGACATGTTGATACCATTGAGGCTTACCTGTGTATTCGTGTCGAGCAACGTGATGGCACCTGTGTTCTTATCTACGCTGACCACTACATTCTTCAGACCAGTCTCCACTACGGTACTCAAGGCTTTAATGCGCTTGTCCAAAGTGCTGGTTTGGTCATTGATGGCAGCGATGAGCTTGGTTGTCTGACCTACGATGGTGGCACTGAGAGCCTCCTGCTGCTTGCCCAATTCAACACGGAGCAAGTTGCCGTTGTTGTCCAATGCGTAGATGACATCATTGCCTGTCGTAGAAATCTGCTCTTTGAGCAACTTAAAGCCATCTGTTAACGAACCGTTAATCTTTTCAAGGCTTGCGTTTGTATTCTTATCCAACAAGGTGATGGCGCCTGTATTCTTATCTACGCTGACCTTCACATCGGTAAAGCCAGCCTTCAAGGAAGCGTCCAAGATGGCGAAGCGCTCCTCCAACGACTTCGTCTGGTCGTTGATGGCCTTCACGATGGCATCCGTTGAGTTCAACAAAGAGGTAGAGAGCAACTTGCCTGTCTCGTCAATCTGGAGACGCAGCAACTCACCGTTGTTGTTCATGGCAACAACAATGCTCTTGCCCTGTTCGTCAATTTTGCCTGAAAGGGTGGTGAATCCATTGAATATGGAGGTGTTCACGTCCTTCAATCCTTGCTCTGTCTTCTCGCTGAGAACTTTGATGGCACCCGTGTTGGAGTCAATGGCAAGTTTGATATCTACCATATTGCTCTTCAGCAGTTGATTGAGAGCATCAAAACGCTCTTGTAAAGTCTTGTTTAGGTTGTTCACAGCATCGACCAACGCTGAATAGTCGTTGATGAATGTGTTTCCACCATAGTCCACGTTAGGTTCTAAAACCTCCGTACATGCCGACAGGCTCAAGGCTGCGACAAATAGCATTGGATAAATTTTCTTTTTCATAATCTTTTAGGTTTAAAACTTCTTTATTTTACTTATACCTTATATAAACATAAAATAACTCACAATTACATTCACATTACCAATATAAAGCAATCAGAAGCAAAGTTAATAATCTTTTACTTTTTTGTTGATGACCTTGTCGTGTCATAGTCAACGCTTGCAAATTTATGAAAATAATCTCAAAGTGTGGTGAACGTGAGTTTTTTCTCGTGAATATCAGTTTTTCCACGTGAACGTGCGTTGGATTATACATCTTTTAACTAAATCCGTCTCATATTCACAGAAAAAGCACATTGAAATGTAAGTATTGGTGTAATTTTTAGTGGTGAGAAGTAGCAAAACAACAAAAAAAAGGTGCGGAGAACACCACACCTTTGTACAAGCAAAATAGTTTGTCAAATATCTTTATGAAACATATTCTTCTATCAAACTATAGTCAAAACCTTCCAAACGCTTGCGAGCGTTAGAAAGTGCCCAACGGTTCTTGAATCCACACAGCTCTGCAGCCATGTCCTGACTCAGATTTGAGTTGGATGTCTCCATCAATCTCTCATAATGTCGAACACGAAAGGCATTTACTAACTTGTAAAAACCCACCTGGGTAATGAAAGTGCCAGCCAGGGTATGTTTCATCAGGGTAACATCACGAATGACGTCCACTCGCTTCAGACTTGGCTCTAAGTAGCGACGGCTCACGATGGTAAGTACCTCTTTCTTTACGGCTTCCCAATCCTTCTCTGCCATCTGCTTTAGCAGGGCTTCCTTGTCGATGCCACCCCCCACATCTAAAACTACCTTTTGGCAAGAACTTACTTTTTCGTCTGTTTCGGACGAGGCAGAATTTTCAGGTTTAAAATCCTCGTTTCGCCGCATTATATTTTCAAGGCATTCCAGTTGTAGCAGCTCCCCAAAGTGGACACGAAAAATGATTATTAATTATATATATTTTTAAAAGTACACATATCTATCAAATTTCGTTCATTTTCATTTGCAAAAGTAGACAATCTCATCC
>CDZA01031378.1_pt1 | contig 17102 bp, 15 predicted proteins | sample 554881 | NCBI WGS metagenome assembly CDZA01 (sample SAMEA3182082, study PRJEB8094) | gut metagenome | biome: human; feature: gut; material: Stool; isolation source: human stools | place: Canada | collected 2012-12-04
GCTGTATACTTGTATACATATATACACCCGCGGCGGAAACTTGTCTACCCCTCCGAACAAACTTCGTGCAGGATCACAAATGGGTCCCTTCATGGCGGTCATTGAAAAGACAGATGTCCTCGATGTGCGGAGTTTTTGCGAAATGCACTGCATTTTCGCCAGAATTTCTGTGCAGTCCGCGCAGAGCGGGGAAAATTGACCGATTTCCCCCGTATCCGGAAAAATCCCTTGCAAACCGGGGCGAATAGTGCTATGATACCCTTTGTCAACAGGGGAGCTTGCGCAAGCAGGCTGAGAGTGGGATGTATTGCCCAGACCCGTAAACCTGATTTGGATAATGCCAACGTAGGGAGATACCGTCGCTGACACGCTCATGGAGCTCGTAATGCGGATATGTCTTTCAGGCATATCCGCGTTTTGTTTTCTATCCGGTCCTTTGTGCCGGACAGACAAGAGCGGTGCCCGCCGGGATTTCAAAAGATGCAGAGGTGTTCAATATGAAATGTGATCCCAAAGATCTGCTGCTGTATGCCGTCACCGACCGGCACTGGCTGAACGGACGGACGCTGGTGGACGTGGTCAAGGAGAGTCTGGATGGCGGCGTCACCATGATCCAGCTCCGGGAAAAGTCTCTGGATGAGGGCAAATTTCTGGAAGAAGCCAAGGAACTGCAAGCCCTGTGCCGGGAGCGGCATGTTCCCTTTATCGTCAATGACAACGTGGACATCGCCAAGGCCATGGACGCTGACGGCGTTCATGTGGGGCAGGACGATATGGCGGCGCTGGATGCCCGGGCCAAGCTGGGACCGGACAAGCTCATTGGTGTCTCCGCCCACACGGTGGAGGAGGCTCTGCTGGCAGAGAAGCAGGGGGCGGATTATCTGGGCGTGGGAGCCGTGTTCCCCACCAGCTCCAAGAGCGATGTGGGGGAGATGTCCTACGAGACCCTGAAGGCTATCTGCAAGGCCGTGTCCATTCCTGTGGTGGCCATCGGCGGCATTTCCGGCGAGAATGTAGGCAAGCTGGCGGACAGCGGCATCTGCGGCGTGGCGGTCATCAGCGCTATCTACGCCGCCAAGGATGTCAAAGCCGCCGCCGCTGATTTGAAAGCCACCGTGGAAGAAATGCTGCGGGTATGATCCGGGGGGCCATTTTCGATTTGGATGGCGTTCTGCTGGACTCTATGGGTATCTGGGAAGATCTGGGCGCTCGGTATCTCCGGCAGCTGCACATTCCTCCGGAGCCGGGACTGAATGAGATCCTCTTTTCTATGAGCATGGAGCAGGGGGCTGTCTATCTGAAAGCGCATTACCCGCTTCAACAGAGCGAGGCGGAAATCTGCGGCGGCATTGCCCAAATGTTGAAGGACTACTATGTTCAGGAGGTCCCTGCCAAGCCCGGCGCGGCGGCGCTGCTGGCATTTCTGGCGGAACGGGGCATTTCCATGGCGGCGGCTACCTCCAGCCCGCGGGCGCACGTGACCGCCGCGTTGGATCGGCTGGGCCTGCTGCCCTACCTGAAAGCAGTTTTCACCACCGGCGAGGTGGGCGTCAGCAAGCATGAGCCGGTGATCTACCATCTGGCGGCGGAAGCGTTGGGGACGGCCCCGGCAGAAACGCTGGTATTCGAGGATTCCCTCTACGCCCTGAAAACCGCCAAGACGGCGGGCTACCGCACTGCCGGCGTATTGGACGCCCACGGGGAAACAGATCAGGCGGGGCTGAAAGAGGCGGCGGAGGTCTATCTCACGTCCCTGACGGAGTTTCCCGGCCATTGGGAACCGCTCAACAAGTAAATTCGGAACGCTCAGGGCCTTGCCCTGTGTTCAGGCGGTACATTGGGGGCACCACCTTGTATCGCTTTATAAAACGTGCTGTAAAAGAGAAAGGAAGTATTCACATGAAAACAGCATTGACCATTGCTGGAAGTGATTCCAGCGGAGGCGCCGGTATCCAGGCGGATATGAAGACCATGACGGCCAACGGCGTTTACGCCATGAGCGCCGTCACGGCCCTGACCGCCCAGAACACCACCGGCGTCACAGATATTCTGGAGTCCACTCCTCATTTCCTGGGTGAGCAGCTAGACGCTATTTTTACCGATATTTTCCCCGACGCGGTGAAGATCGGCATGGTTTCCTCCGCCGACCTCATCGTGGTCATCGCGGAAAAACTGAAGCAGTACAAGGCGGAGAACATCGTGGTGGACCCCGTGATGGTGGCCACCTCCGGGGCAAAGCTGCTGCGGGATGATGCGGTGGAGGCCCTGTGCCGGGAACTGCTGCCGTTAGCGGCGGTCCTGACCCCCAACATCCCCGAGGCGGAGATCCTCTCCGGCATGACCATCACCGATGCTACCGGCATGGAGGCCGCCGCCAAGTACATCAGCGAGAAATACGGCTGCGCCGTGCTGTGCAAGGGCGGCCACCAGATCAACGACGCCGATGACCTGCTGTGGCGCTGCGGCAGCGGCAAGTGGTTCCACGGAAAGCGGATCAACAACCCCAACACCCACGGCACCGGCTGCACCCTGTCCAGCGCCATCGCCTCCAATCTGGCGAAGGGCTTTGACCTGGACACGGCGGTGGAGCGGGCCAAGGCTTACATCTCCGGCGCTCTGGGGGCCATGCTGGACTTGGGACGCGGTTCCGGCCCCATGAATCACATGTTCGACCTGAAGAGCATCTACTGTACGGAAAAGGCAGATTGACCAGTTTGCAGACAACAGGGGGACAGCGGTTTTATCCGCTGTCCTCCTGTTGTTTTTGCGCAGAAAAACGGCGGTTCCGATGGCGGGATCTATTTGGAATCACCAGACTGAACAAAATGATTTCAGGTATTTTTAAGGTTTAAAACGAGCTAAATATACTGCAAAAATAATAAAAACAAAATTTTTTAAAGTATTTTTTCAGGTTGATTTTAGCTTTCCATGATACCTTTGGACCAGAACCCTTCCCGGAGGGGGAGGTACGGAAAGGATTGGCACGGTATGAGCGAAAAAGGACTGGAGCGGGAGACGGAAGGAATCTCCGTGGGGGAGCGGGAGCCCGTCGTAGCAGATTCCTCTCCCAAAGGGGGCCGTCTCCGCAGCAGCTGGAAAAAGCTGTGGAAGGGGCGGAAACGAAAGGCGCTGGCGCTGCTTCTGGTGGTGGCCATTGCAGGCGGCGTGGTGATCTGGAGGGGCCGCGGACAGACGGCCTCCGCTGCGACGACGTATCAGGAGGCGGCGGTGGAGCGCCGCTCTATCACCAATTCCCTCTCCTCCAGCGGCACGCTGGAGCCAGCGGACTCCTACACCGTCAATACGCTGGTCTCCGGCGAGATCCTCAGCGATACCTTTGAAAAGGGCGACCAGGTGGAGGAGGGCCAACTGCTCTATACCATTGATTCCTCCAACGCGGCCAGCAGCCAGACTCAGGCGCAGAACAGCTACTCCCAGGCCCAGACCTCCTATGAGCAGGCGGTGAAGGCCAAGTATCCCCAGGCGGACCTGAGCGGCACCGTCAGCGAGGTGTATGTGAACGAGGGGGACAGCGTCAGCGCAGGCACACAGCTTCTGAAGATCGTGGCGGATGAGAACATCTACATCGACTTCTACTTCACCTACGCGGACAGCGGCGACTTCTACATCGGCCAGACCGCCACGGTCTTTATCGACGGCTTTGCCGGGACCCTCACCGGAACGGTTTCCGCGGTGTCCAGTTCCTCCGCGGCGGTCTCCACCGGCGTGCCCCTGACTACCGTCCGGGTGCGGCTTGCCAACCCGGGCCTTGTGACATCCGACTACACCGCCAGCGCCGTCATCGGCAGCTACTCCAGCTACGGCCAGGCGTCCATCAAGGTGGGGGCCAGCAGCGTCATCACGGCAGAGGCGTCCGGCAAAGTTGCAGGTTTCAACTGGCTGGTGGGCGATACCATCTCCAGCGGCGACCGGATCTGCACCATCACCGGTGACAGCGTGGACAACCAGATTGAAAGCGCCCGCATCAGTGTCAGCAACGCCTCCACCAGCCTGGAAAATGCCCGGGACAATCTGGAGGACTACTCCGTCACTGCGCCCATCTCCGGCACCGTGGTCACCAAGAACGCCAAGGCGGGGGACAACATTGAGGGCGGCTCCGGCAGCACCCTCTGCGTCATCTATGACCTGAGTTATCTGGAGATGACCATGTCCATCGACGAGTTGGACATCAGCTCTGTGGAGGTGGGCCAGGAGGTCCGGATCACCGCCGATGCCGTGGAGGGGAAGACCTACACCGGCGTGGTGACGGAGGTGTCCGTGGCGGGCACCACCTCCGGCGGCATCACCACGTACCCCGTCACCGTCCGCATCGACGAGACCGACGGCCTGCTGCCTGGGATGAATGTGGACGCGGAGATCGTGATCTCCTCGGCGGATGACGTGCTGGCCATCCCAAGCGCCGCCGTGAGCCGCGGGGACATGGTGCTGGTCACCGCGAATTCTCCCAGTGCTGTGAATGCCCTGGACCAGGAGGCCCCGGAGGGCTACGTCTACGTGCCGGTGGAAACCGGCGTCAGCGACAACAGCTACATTGAGGTCCTCTCCGGCCTCCAGGAGGGGGACACAGTGGCCTATCTCCAGGCGGCTGGCTCCGCCAGCTCCGGCGATATGACGTTCGTCATGCCGAGCGGGGCCATGTCCTCCATACCGATGGGCGACATGCCCAGCGGGATGCCCTCCGGCGGCGGAATGCCCAGCGGCGGGCCGGGAGGCTTCTGATGGGCACTTTGATCGAATTTCGGGAGGTCTGCAAGTATTACCAGATGGGCGACACCACTGTGAAGGCGGCGGACCACATCTCCTTCCAGATCCGGAAGGGGGAGTTCGTGGCCATCGTGGGCCAGTCCGGCTCCGGCAAGTCCACCTGTATGAACATCATCGGCTGCCTGGACGTGCCCACCTCCGGCACGTACCTGCTGGACGGCAGGGATGTGGGTCAGATGGATAAGGACCAGCTGGCCGCCATCCGGAACAAGATGCTGGGCTTCATCTTCCAGCAGTACAACCTGCTGCCCAAGCTGACGCTCCAGGAGAACGTGGAGGTGCCGCTGATGTACGCCGGCATCCCCAAGCCGGAGCGGCACGAGCGATCCCGGATCGCGCTGGAGATGGTGGGTCTTGGCGACAAGCTGCGCAATAAGCCCAGCCAGCTCTCCGGCGGCCAGCAGCAGCGGGCGTCCATTGCCCGGGCTCTGGCAGGGGACCCGGCGGTGATCCTGGCCGACGAGCCCACCGGCGCCCTGGACTCCCACACCGGGCGGGAGGTGCTGACCATGCTGCAGCAGCTCCATGCCGCGGGCAACACGGTGGTGCTCATCACCCACGACAACTCCATCGCTGTCCAGGCCCAGCGGATCATCCGGCTGGAGGACGGCCACGTGATCTACGACGGCGATGCCGGTGCGCCTGAGGCGGTAGTGACGCCCAACCTTGCCGGAAGGGGGATGGCGGGATGAGCCTGATCGAGACCTTCCAGATGGCGGTGCAGAATATTCTCAGCAGCAAGATGCGGACCTTCCTCACTATGCTGGGCATCATCATCGGCGTGTGCGCGGTCATCGTCATCGTGGGCCTGGGCAACGGGATGCAGGGCTATATTGAGGACAGCTTTGCCGACATGGGCACCGACTCTCTGACAGTGATGGTGATGGGCCGCGGCTCCTCCCGCAGCGTGTCGGAGGGCGAGATGTACCAGCTGGTGGCGGACAACAGCGATGTGTTCAAGCAGATCTCCCCCACGGTCACCATGAGCGGCTCGGTGAAGATCGGCAGCAGCACTCTTTCCGCCACCTCCGTCACCGGCGTCAGCGAGGATTACTTCTCCATGAAGGGGTATGAGGTTGCCCAGGGCCGGGGGCTTCAGTACACGGACATGACCGGCCGGAAAAAGGTCTGCATCGTCGGGCAGTATCTGAATCAGGTCTATTACGGCGGGAATGCCGTGGGTCAGACGCTGCGGATCAATGGCAACTCGTTTACCATCGTAGGTGTTATGGGAATGGAGGGCACAGAGCTGGAAGAGGGCGGCACGGACGACTGCGTGTTCCTCCCCTACTCCACCGCCGCCCGCCTCAGCTTCACCGGCACCATCTCCAGTTACACCATCACTGTCCAGGACACGGACCAGATCTCCCAGGCCAAAACCACCCTGGAGAACGCCCTCTATGAGATTTTTGAGGACGACGATGCCTATACCGTGGGCAGCATGGCGGAGATGGTGGAGGAGATGAACTCCATGGTGAACATGGTGATCTACATTCTGGCGGGCATCGCTGCCATCTCTCTGGTGGTGGGCGGCATCGGCATCATGAACATCATGCTGGTGTCGGTTACGGAGCGGACCAGAGAGATCGGCATCCGCAAGGCGCTTGGGGCCCGGGAGGGCGCCATCATGCGCCAGTTCGTCATCGAGGCGGCTACCACCTCCTCTCTGGGCGGCGTACTGGGGATCGCCCTGGGCTTCGGCCTATCCGCGGCGGCCACGGTGGTCATCGCCAATGTCATACCGGACACCCCCATCACCGTCAGCCCCAGCATTGCGGCGATCCTGGTGGCCTTCGGTGTCTCCGCGGGCATCGGCATCGCCTTCGGATACCTCCCCGCCAAAAAGGCCGCGGTGCTGAACCCCATCGATGCGCTGCGGTATGATTGAGACGCCATCCGCATCCGCCCTTCCCGGTGGGTCCCCATCCGGGGACCCGCCGCCGTTTTTCTTGTCAGTCGGGCCCGGCCGTGGTACAATGGCCGCGAAACAACCGGTCTTCCGGCCGGAGAGAGGTTCTGCGAAAAGAGGAGACTGCCATGAGGGAGATCAGAAAGAAGCGTGCGGTGGCTGTGGAAGTCCGCCGGGAGAGGAAGTGGTTGATGCAGTAAAAAGGAAACAGGAGGAGACATCGTGAATCAGACCATCCGCGGCATGGGGCTTCCGGACCCCGACGCGGTTTTTCCAAACGAATACGGCACATCCTGCTATATCAAAAATGTGGTGACGGCCCCGAACATCCAGATCGGGGATTACACCTACTACGACGATCCGGTGGACCCTGCGGGGTTTGAACAGAACAACGTCCTGTTCAACTATCCGGAGTTCGGGGACCGGCTCATTATCGGCAAGTTCTGCTCCATCGCCGCCGGGACCCAGTTCATCATGGGCCCGGCCAACCACCGGACCAGCAGCGTCAGCACCTACCCCTTCCAGGTGTTCGGCGGGGCATGGGCTGACCAAGCGCCGCCTCACCTGGGCCAGTTGCCCCGAAAGGGGGACATCATGGTGGGCAACGACGTGTGGATCGGCCGGGAGAGCGTGATCCTGCCGGGGGTCCACATCGGCGACGGCGCCATCATTGCGGCCCGCTCCGTAGTGGCGAAGGATGTGCCCGCCTATACCGTGGCGGGCGGCAATCCGGTCCGCGTGCTGAAGCAGCGGTTCCCAGAGGATCTGGTCCAGTTGCTCCTGGCATGGCGGTGGTGGGACCTGCCCCCGGCGGAGTTGGCGGAGGCCGTGCCGCTGCTGTGCGACCCGGATCTGGACGCGGTGCGGACGGACCTGCGCCGTCGCCTGGGAATGGCGGAGTGAGTGGCTGTATGCAAAAAAGTCCCGGCCCTTTTTAGGGCCGGGACTTCTGCTTTTTTATGAAGCGCCGTCTTTCTTGGGCTCGATCAGATAAGACGGCAGGCTCCGCTGGCAGCCGTTTTTCTCATAAAACGCTTCCGCCCCCGGCTGGGCGCCGAAATACAGCAGCGTGGGGGTATGGGCCGCAGCCAGCCGCAGCAGCCGGCTTCCGATGCCCTGCCGCTGATATGCCGGCAACACCAGCAGCTCCGTGATGGTGCCGAAAAAGCAGCCGTCTGTGAGGACTCGCAGGCAGCCCGCCAGCTGGCCGCCGTCCCAGGCAGTGAAGTTCATCGTTTTTGACAGCGCGGCGCGGGTCTGCTCCAGATTGTACGCTCCCGGCCAGACCTGCTGGACAAAGTCGAGGAAGGTCTCTCCGGAAAGGCTCCGGTCGTCCACACGATACTCCATGGCAGCATCCTCCAATCCCGTCACGCCTCCGCCATCTCCCGCATCAGGGCGATCTCCCGGGCATAGCCGGGCAGGTCGTTGGGGGTCTCCAGACAGAAGGGAAGATCCTTCAGCGCCGGGTGGCGGACGATCCGCCCCAGCGCCTCCAGACCGATGGTCCCCTCCCCCAGACAGGCGTGGCGGTCCTTGCGGCTGCCGGGGGGATTCTTGCTGTCGTTCAAATGAATCGCCTTCAGCCGCCGGAGGCCGATGATGCTGTCAAATTCTGTCAGCACGCCGTCCAGGTCGTGGACGATGTCGTATCCTCCGTCGGACACGTGGCAGGTGTCCAGGCAGACGCCCACCTTGCCGGAGAGCTCCACCCGGTCCAGAATGGCCCGCAGCTCCTCAAAACGGCCGCCTACTTCGCTGCCCTTGCCTGCCATGGTCTCCAGCAGAACGGTGGTGGCCTGATCGGGCCGCAGGATGGCGTTGAGTCCGTCGGCAATGAGAGCGATGCCGGTCTCGCTTCCCTGCCCCACATGGCTGCCGGGATGGAAGTTGTAATACTGTCCTGGCACATGCTCCAGCCTAGCCAGGTCGTCCGCCATGGTCTCCCGGGCGAATATCCGGTTCTTCTCCTCCGCGCCGCAGAGGTTCAAAGTATAGGGAGCGTGGGCGACGATGGGGCCGAAGCCGTGCCGGGCCAGCAGGTCCCGCAGGGCTGCAGCGTCCGCCGGGTCCAGGTCCTTGGCCCGGCTGCCCCTGGGATTGCGGGTGAAAAATTGAAAGGTGTTGGCCCCCAGCTCCAGCGCCTGGCGGCCCATGGCCGCAAAGCCCTTGGAGGAGGACAGATGGCAGCCGATATACAGCATGGCCGCGCCTCCTTCTCTCGGTCTGTACTGCTCTGCATCCGCCGGAAGGCGGAAGGAGATTATATTTTATCATACCACATGGACACTGCCTATGCACGGGCAAAAGCAACAAAAAGCGGGGTCTGCCGGCCGAAACCGGTGACCCCGCTGAGACACTGCCGGACGCTGGTAAAGCGGCGGCCCCGTCCGGCGGGGGCCTTATATGTTTCGGGAGAGCGGATCGGCTTCATCGTCTGTGATGAAAAGTTCCTCCGCCTTCTGCTGCGCATCGATCAGCCGGGCCTGGAGCCGGCGCAGGGATTCCTCCGCATCGGTGATGGCGTTGAAGAGCAACAGATATTCCTTGGAGACCTTCTGCATTTGGTATTCATCCTTTCTAAACCGCCACAAGATCTGGGGACTGCCCTTATCATACACAAAGGCCGGGCGAAATTCTGTCTGAATCTGTCGAGATACCCAAGGTTTTGCAAAAAATTCAAAAACCAACACAAAATAGCAGGAATTTCCGAAAAAACGAAAAAAATCCAGGGCCTTTTGCCGGAAAAAATGGAAATGGCAAAAAAAGCGGTCCGCGTCAGGCGCGAACCGCTCCGGAATTCAAGTCAGGTTTCGGGCTGCTCCAGCTCCCGCAGGCCGGCGATGTCACCCACCGGCAGGGAGAACACCAGGGACTGAGCGGCGCTCTGGATGCCCGCCTTGGCCATGATGGCCTTCATAATGGGCTTCTTCGCCTCGCTCCGGGCCAGGATGAAGACCATCTCCTGCTCCGACGCGATGGACACGCCGAAAAACTTCCGCACCAGGTCTGTGCCGGTGCCCTTGGCGTGGATCACCGTGCCGCCGGTGGCGCCTGCCTCCCGGGCGGCGTCCATCACCAGGTCGGTGGACCCCTGGTTGGCAATGACCACGATCAGATCGTGGGCAATCTCCCGTTCCATAGCAGTTTCTCCCTCCTGTTCATGCAGCAGATATTCCTTGGCGGTGGATCCGCCGATGCTGTTCACCGGCACAGTCATCAAAACGCCCTGGCCGGGCACATCCAGCCACAGGTCACGGGCCGCCTGGCGCACCAGCCGGGGGGACCGGGGGGACACGCAGAACAGCACGGCCTTCTCCGTGGCCTCCAGGCCCAGAAAGTCCAGCACCTCCGTGGTGGCGGTGCCCTGACCCAGAGCTGTCAGCACCAGCGAGATCCCGTGGGTCCGGAACCAGGCGGCGAACTGCTCTGCCCGGCTGCGGTCAGTGATGGTGATGAACAAATCGACGCCCTGCATGGCGGTCTCTCCTCTCTTTACGATGTCGGACGGACTGCTCACAGCTCGATGATCTCCTCGTCCACCGGGGCGGGAGGCGTCTCCTGAGCGGCTTTCTTCATCTTGAGCTGATACAAAAGGCCCAGCATCTGGATGGTCAGCAGCGGCGTCATAGCCACCATAGCCACCACGCCGAAGGCGTCCGTCACCACATTGCCGCCCAAGGCCTCGCAGGCGCCCTGAGCAAAGGGCAGCAGGAAGGTGGCCGTCATAGGCCCGGAGGCCACGCCGCCAGAGTCAAAGGCAATGGCAGTGAAGATCTTGGGGACGAAAAAGGACATGACGATGGCGGCCAGATACCCCGGCACCACCAGCCAGAAAATGGAAATCCCGGTCATCACCCGCATCATGGCCAGACCGATGGAAACCGCCACGCCGATGGAGAGGCTGGTGCTCATGGCCTTGCCGGGAATGGCGCCGGAGGTGATCTCCTCCACCTGCTTGTTCAGAACATGGACCGCAGGCTCCGCCTGGACGATGAACCAGCCCATCAGCATTCCGATGGGAATCAGGATCCAGTTGAAGGACAGGCCGGCGATCTGGCGGCTGAGGTAGCTGGCCGCCGGCATGAAGCCCACGTTGGCGCCCGTAAGAAACAGGACCAAACCCACATAAGTATACAGGATGCCGATGACAATTTTCAATACTTTTTTCTTCTTTAATTTCAGGGAAACCGCCTGAAAAACGGCGAAGAACAGTGCGATGGGGGCCAGACACACCGCCACTTCGCTGAGATACGCCGGAAGTTCCACCTGAAACAGGTGCCACAGAGCCCGGCTGTCTGTCACGGAGGGGATTTCCACCGGGGTGTAGACGCCCGCGCCCGGGTAGATCAGGGCCAGCACCATCACCGCCAGGATGGGGCCGACAGAACAGAGAGCCACCAGGCCGAAGCTGTCCTGGGCGGCATTCTCGTCGCTGCGGATGGAGGCCACGCCCACGCCCAGGGCCATGATAAAGGGCACGGTCATGGGACCCGTGGTGACGCCGCCGGAGTCGAAGGCGATGGCCAGGAAGTCCTCCGGTACAAAGAGGGCCAGCGCAAACACGAGGATGTAGAACACGATCAGCATCCGGTTCAGGGGAATGCGGAACAGGATGCGCAGCATGGCGATCACCAGAAAAACGCCCACGCCCACGGCCACAGCGCCCACCAGCGTGGCGTTGGGCACACCGGGCACCTGCTGGGCCAGCACCTGGAGATCCGGCTCCGACACGGTGACGATGACGCCGATCAGAAAGCCGACAGCCGCCACAACCCAGAGCTTTCTGGAGCGGGTCATGGCGGCGCCCACCCGTTCTCCGATGGGGGTCATGGCGGTGTCAGCGCCCAGGGAAAACAGGCCGATGCCCAGAATCACCATCACCGCGCCGATCAGAAAGGCCAGCAGCGTCTCGGTGGGGATGGGCGCAACAGTAAAGCTGAGGATCAGCACGATCACCGTAATGGGGACCACGGAGGCCAAGGCTTCCCGGAGCTTTTCCCAGAGGATGGTTTTATTCCGCCCCAATCGTTCCTGCCATTGCTCTCGTCTCTTCCACGGCAATCTCATCACCTCTCCAAAATTCATACAATTTATATAGATATGATTATAATAACATAAATAGGCCGCCCACAGTGACGAAAAAGCAGAAATTTACAAAATCTTTATAAGCGGAGCGGTGATTCCCTTTTTTCCCGAACTGTGCTATGCTGTACCATATCACCTTCACAGGAGTGCGCAGGATGAAGAAGAGTCCTTACGACAGAGAGCGGTTTTTTGAAAAATACAGCCAGATGGACCGCTCCCGCCTGGGACTGGCGGGCGCCGGGGAGTGGGAGTCCTTGGAGCCCCTGCTGCCGGACTTCGCCGGGAAGCGGGTGCTGGATCTGGGCTGCGGCTACGGCTGGCACTGCATCTATGCGGCGGAACACGGCGCGGCGGCTGTCACCGGCGTGGACCTGTCGGAGAAAATGCTGGCCGTGGCCCGGGAAAAGACCACGGCTCCGCAGGTGACCTATATCCGGGGGGATATGGCGGAGACCCCATTCCCGCCGGAGAGCTTTGACGTGGTCCTCAGTTCCCTGGCCATCCACTATCTGCCTTCCTTTACAGACTTTTTGGAGCGGGTGCGGCAGTGCCTGTCACCCGGCGGCGACTTTGTCTTCTCTGTGGAGCACCCCATTTTCACTGCTGCCGGTCCCCAGGAGTGGTACTACGGCCCGGACGGCACCCCCCTCCACTTCCCTGTGGACCGGTATTTCGAGGAGGGACGGCGCACCGCCCGCTTTCTGGGGGAGGATGTGACCAAGTACCACCGCACCCTCACCACCTATCTGGACGGCCTGCTTACCGGCGGATTCCAGCTGCTGCGGGTGGTGGAGCCTCAGCCGCCGGCGCGGATGCTGGGCCAGCCGGGAATGCGGGACGAGCTCCGCCGCCCCATGATGCTGCTGGTCTCCGCCCGGAAGCGGACGGCGTGGCCGCACGGAAAACCGGGGCGGCGCGACGGCCCCGGATGAAAAACTGCTGGAAGATCATGAATACACAGAAAGGAAGGACTGCTCCATGAAAACAGGTCTGGTGCTGGAGGGCGGCGCGCTGCGGACGATCTTCTCCTCCGGCGTGTGCGACGCTTTTTTGAACGAGAAACTGCCCATGCCGGACTACACCATCGGCGTCTCGGCCGGGATTGCCTACGGCGTCAGCTACCTCTCCCGGCAGAAGCGGCGGAATCTCCAGCTGCTGATGCACTACGCCAATGACCGGCGGTACATGGGCTGGGGGAATTTCTTTGATCCCCGGAATCGCAGCTACTTCGGGCTGAAGTTCGCCTACGACACCATCCCCAACGAGCTGGTGCCCTTTGATTACGACACCTTCGAGGCGTATCCCGGTCAGGTGGAGGCGGTGGTCACCAACCTGCAGACCGGCCGGGCCGAGTACCGGGAGGTCCCCCGGCGGGACGCCAGCTTCCTCCTGCTCCAGGCCACATGCGCCATGCCCGTGCTGTTCCAGCCCATCCGGCTGGATGACGGCGCCCCCTATCTGGACGGGGGCTGCTCCGACGCCATTCCCTGGAAGCGGGCGCTGGCGGTGGGCTGCGACCGGGTGGTGGTTGTCCTGACCCGGGAGCGGAGCTATCGGAAGGAGCCGGAGCAGCTGATGCCCCTGTTCCGGCGGGTGTACCGCAAATACCCCGTCTTTCTGGAAGGACTGCGGACCCGGGCGGAGCGCTATAACCAATGCCGGGAGGAGCTGTTTGCTCTGGAGCAGGAGGGCCGGGTGTTGGTGATCGCGCCGGCGAACACCCGGGGCTTCTCCCGCACGGAGCGGGACCGGCAGAAGATCCTGGCCCTGTGGCAGGACGGCTTCTTCGCCGGCCGCCGGGCTGCGGAGGCGGTGCGGGACTTCTGGACGCGGGAGACACCTTCCGCTGGGACACCGGAATAGCAGCAGACCGCCGCCCATCTTTCAGTGGGCGGCGGTTTCCTCTTGGCGGAAGTGGTTTTGCACAAGAAATCCGTACTGCTTTTTGCGTTTTACCATATTTTTACGCAAATTTTACAAAATCTTAGAAATCCTCTTTCCAGCGTGCCGCTTTGCATATATAATGTTGGAGCGCAGTATACATGACAGAATCGGACCGGCCGTGCCAGACGGTCTGGAATACTGGGAAAGGAAAGCGCAGTTATGGACATTTTCTCCGTCTTTACCCTCTGCGGCGGCCTGGCGTTCTTCTTGTACGGCATGACCGTCATGTCCAAGAGCCTGGAAAAGATGGCCGGCGGCAAGCTGGAGCGGATGCTCAAGCGCATGACCTCCAGCCCCTTCAAGAGCTTGCTGCTGGGCGCGGGCATCACCATCGCCATCCAGTCCTCCTCCGCTATGACGGTCATGCTGGTGGGTCTGGTGAACTCCGGTGTCATGGAGATCGGACAGACCATCGGCATCATCATGGGTTCCAATATCGGCACCACCCTGACAGCGTGGCTGCTGTCCCTCACCGGCATCGAAAGTGAGAACTTCTTTGTCAACTTCCTCAAGCCCAAGAATTTCTCCCCCCTGCTGGCTTTGATCGGTATTCTGCTCATCATGGGCTCCAAGCGGCAGCGCCGCCGGGACGTGGGCCGGGTGATGATGGGCTTCTCTATTTTAATGTACGGCATGGAGCTGATGAGCGGCGCGGTGTCTCCTCTGGCAGATATGCCGGGCTTTACCCACTTCATGACCGCCTTCACCAATCCCTTTCTGGGCGTGCTGGTAGGCGCTGCCTTCACCGGCATCATCCAGTCCTCCGCCGCCTCCGTTGGCATTTTGCAGGCACTGGCCATGACCGGCTCCGTCACCTACGGCATCGCTATCCCCATCATCATGGGCCAGAACATCGGCACCTGCGTTACGGCTCTGATCTCCTCTATCGGCGTCAGCCGCAATGCCAAGCGGGTGTCCGTCATCCACATCTCCTTCAACCTCATCGGCACCGCTCTGGGTCTGCTGGCCCTGTTTGGCGGTGAGATGTTCCTGAATCTGCCCTTCCTGACAGAGCCCATCGGCGCTGTTGGCATCGCATTCTGCCACACGATCTTCAACGTCTGCACCACCCTTGTGCTGCTGCCCTTCAGCCGGCAGTTGGAGCGCCTTGCCAACAAGGTGATCTCCACGGAGGACAAGCCCTCTGACTTCGCCTTCCTGGACCCCCGGCTGATGCGGACCCCCGGCGTGGCTGTCAGCGAATGCGCCGTCATGACCAACCGCATGGGCGCTCTGGCGCTGGAAAGCATGCAGCTGGCTCTGGCCCAGTTCATTCAGTATGACGGCAGCCGGGAGGAGCAGATCCTGGCCAACGAGGACAAGCTGGACACCTATGAGGACCGTCTGGGCGGCTATCTGGTCCAGATCTCCCAGCACGGCACCTCCTCCGCCGACATGCGCACCGTCTCCCGCCTGCTTCACGCCATCGGGGACTTTGAGCGCATCGGTGACCACGCTCTGAACCTGCAGGAATCCGCCAAGGAGCTTCATGAAAAGCAGTTGACCTTCTCCACCATTGCCCGGGAAGAGGTGGATGTGCTGACCTCCCTGCTGGAGGATCTGCTGAACAGCGCCCTGCGCAGCTTCCAGTCGGACGATCCCCAGATGGCCCGGCAGGTGGAACCTCTGGAGGAAACTATGGACCTCCTTACGGAGGAGATCCGCAGCCGTCACATCCGGCGGCTCCAAAGCGGCCAGTGCACCATCCAGCTCGGCTTCATCCTCAACGATCTGCTGAACAATGCCGAGCGTGTGGGCGATCATTGCTCCAACATCGCTGTCAGCGTCATTGAGGAGCAGGAAAAACAGACCGCCTCCCACGCCTATCTCCACAGTCTGAAGAAGAATGACGAGTTCTCCTTCCAGCTTCAGCAGAACCTGAGCCGGTACGTCCTGCCTGCGGAAACCTCAGAGGACCAGCCTGCCGAATAAGAAACCTTGCCAGCGTTCCCTTACGGGAGCGCTGGCTTTTTGCGTTTCCGGCCGCATATTCAGTTGAAGATGGCCCGTTCTGTCCGGGAAATCGAAAAATCAGCAGTCTCAGCCGCCGAAACATTCCCTTTCTGTATAAATATGTGCTTTACCTTCCGGTGTTTTTCTGTTATACTGTATATTTGTTAATGTGGAACATTGTTTGTTCCGCCTGATTTGAGAATGGGGGTGTCCGAATGAAGTATCAGAAATGGCATATCGGTACGGCATCAGAACAGGACACTGCCCTTTTGAAGGAAGCCGGCTACCCCAGTCTGCTGGCCACGGTGCTGGCCGCCCGGGGCATCACCACCTCCGAGGCCGCTGCCGAGGCGCTGGAGCGGGAGACCTCTCTGACGATCTCCCCCATGCTCATGCGGGACATGGACAAGGCGGTGGCCCGGATCCAGAAGGCGCTGGCCAACGATGAGACCATCGCTGTTTTCGGCGATTACGATGTGGACGGCATCACCTCCACGGTGCTGCTTCTGGACTATCTGAAAAACTGCGGTGCCAAGTGCCTGCGCTATATCCCCCGGCGGATCGAGGACGGCTACGGCCTTTCCAAAGACGCCATCCAGGGCCTGCGGGACAAGGGCGTCACCCTGATGATCACCGTGGACTGCGGGATCACCGGCAACGAGGAGATCGACTTTGCCGCATCCATCGGCATGGACGTGGTGGTGACGGATCATCATGAATGTAAGGAAAACCTCCCCAGGGCCGTAGCGGTAGTGGACCCCCACCGTCCGGATGACACCTATCCCTTCAAATATCTGGCTGGTGTGGGCGTGGCGCTGAAGCTGGTGCTGGCTCTGGGCGGACCGGACCGGGAAAACGCCCTGTTCGCCCGGTACTGCACTCTGGCCGCCATCGGCACCATTGCCGACGTCATGCGGATGGAGGGCGAAAACCGCACCATTGTCTCCTGCGGCCTTGCCGCCCTGAACCACACGGATTTTGTGGGCATCCACGCCCTTTTGAAAGAGGCGGGGCTGCTGGGCAAGCCCATCACCTCCATCCAGATCGGCTTCGTTCTCTCCCCCCGGATCAACGCCGCCGGGCGCATGGGGGCTGCGGATCTGGCCGCGGACCTTTTGCAGGAGACCGATCCCGCCAAAGCGGAGGAGCTGGCCAAGCAGCTATGCGACCTGAACCGGGAGCGGCAGGCGGTGGAGCAGTCCATCTGCGCCGACGCCATCGCCCAGATCGAGCGGCTGCGGCCGGAGGAACGGAACGCGCTGGTGCTTTCCAGCGAGGAATGGCATCAGGGCGTGGTGGGCATCGTAGCCTCCCGTCTCAGTGAAAAATACGCCGCCCCCAGCTTCATGATCCATCTGAAGGACGGCTCCGGCAAGGGCTCCTGCCGCTCCTACGGCGGGTTCAACCTGTTTTCCGCGCTGGA
>CDZA01033900.1_pt1 | contig 16347 bp, 10 predicted proteins | sample 554881 | NCBI WGS metagenome assembly CDZA01 (sample SAMEA3182082, study PRJEB8094) | gut metagenome | biome: human; feature: gut; material: Stool; isolation source: human stools | place: Canada | collected 2012-12-04
ACCGTTTTTCCCAAAGAAAAATCCCCTCTTTCGGCCCTCCGGGGCCCCCGGGCAGCCGTCGGCGCGATTTTCCGGCAAAAATTCCTGTCGCCGGAAAACAGGCCGCCCGCCTCGTTATGAGGCGGGCGGTCCGATGCGTCCCGGAACAATTCCGGCGACGGTAAAGTTATCCCCGGGCCCGGCAGCGACAAGCCGCAACGACTGCAACAGCAGCAACGGCTGCCAACTAAGGCCGTGGCGGATACGGCCGGATTATTCCAGTTCGGCGAGGTTCTTCGCGATCTCTTCGTCCGAGAGCGCATAGTTTTGCAGGTCGCCGGAAAGGTATTTATCATAGGCGGCCATGTCGATCAGGCCGTGGCCCGAGAGGTTGAACAGGATCACCTTCTCCTCGCCGGTCTCCTTGCATTTGTTGGCCTCTTTGATCGCCGCGGCAATCGCATGGCACGACTCGGGAGCCGGGATGATGCCCTCGGCCTGTGCGAAGAGGGTTCCCGCGTCGAAACTCTCGAGCTGGTCAATGTCGACGGCCTCCATCAGTTTATCCTTCAGCAGCTGCGACACGATCACGCCGGCACCGTGGTAGCGCAGCCCCCCCGCATGGATGTGGGCCGGGGCGAAGTTGTGGCCGAGGGTGAACATCGGCAGCAGCGGCGTGTAGCCCGCCTCGTCGCCGAAGTCGTAACGGAATTGTCCGCGCGTCAGCTTCGGGCACGACGACGGCTCGGCGGCGATAAAGCGCGTTTTCTTCCCTTCGAGGATGTTGTGGCGCATGAACGGGAACGAGATACCCCCGAAATTCGACCCGCCGCCGAAGCAGCCGATCACGATGTCGGGATACTCGCCGGCCATCTGCATCTGTTTCTCGGCCTCGAGGCCGATCACCGTCTGGTGCAGCGTCACGTGGCTCAGGACCGAGCCCAGCGTATATTTGCAGTTCGGGGTGCTCATCGCCAGCTCGATCGCCTCGGAGATGGCGGTCCCCAGCGACCCCTGGTAGTTCGGATGCTCGGTCAGTATCTTGCGCCCCGCTTTGGTGGACATCGACGGCGAGGCGGTCACCTGTGCGCCGAACGTCTGCATGATCGAACGACGGTAGGGTTTCTGCTCATAGCTGATCTTAACCATGTAGACGGCCAGTTCGAGCCCGAACGCCTTCGCTGCGTAAGAGAGCGCTGCCCCCCACTGGCCCGCGCCGGTCTCGGTGGTTATGTTGGTCACACCCTCCTGTTTGCAGTAATAAGCCTGCGCGACGGCCGAGTTCAGCTTGTGCGACCCGACCGGACTCACACTCTCGTTTTTGAAATAGATGTGCGCCGGAGTGCCGAGCGCCTTTTCGAGGCCGTAAGCGCGTACCAGCGGCGTCGAACGGTAATTCTTATACTGCTCGCGTACCGCCTCCGGGATGTCGATCCATGCGTCTGTCTGGTTCAGCTCCTGATCGGCCAGCGCCTTCGCGAAGATCGGATAAAGGTCCGAGGGTTTCAGCGGCTCGCGTGTGGCGGGATTCAGCGGCGGCATCGGTTTATTGACCATGTCGGCCTGTATGTTGTACCACTGGGTCGGGATTTCGCTCTCCGGCAGGAAGAATCGTTTGGTTTTCGTTGTCATGCTCAATTATTTTTATCTGTTTTTATGTTTGTTCGCTTCTCTATGCAGGCGATATAAACCGGAACGGTTCCCTTTGCCAAACCTGCATGTTATCGTGCATCCGATATATGGTATATCCAGCTATACATACATATATATTATATGCATAATACGGCACAACCCGTCCCGGAGCCCGGGCCCGGCCTGCCATTACGACCCGCACAACGCGGTTCCGCAGGGCCGTCCACCCGCGTCAACACTCCTCCAAAAGCCGGGAACACCTCTTTCGAAAGCCCTCTCCGGGAAAGCCGGGGAGGCCCCTCCAAAAGAAAAGGCCGTCGCGAGCCGACAGCCTTCATTATGCTTGCAAACCGTTCCGGGTTCCGCATACATCCGGTGCGCTCACGACTTGCCCCGCGAACGCCACCACCAGTCGAAGACATGGTAAAAACCCGGCATATTGCTTATCCATAAATAGTATTACCCAAGCAGGTTACAAAGATAAGAAATTTATTTTCAATAATGCACTCTATGCCCCGAATGCACACCACACCACACCACACGGCTCCCCACCACCGGGCGCATTTCACCGGCCGCCGCCGGAAGGCATATTTTACCGGGCGGACGGGTTCCAACTCCTGCGGACATCATTTTATGTCAAATTATGTCAAAAAAATCCATCCGCCCGACATCTCCCGATTCCCTTACGGAGACTGGCTTCCGTGCGTCAGGAACCATTCCGGGGCCGTTTTTTTTGTAACCTTTCCACCGCATCTCCGTTGTATATGTATTACAAATACAATTTATTTCCCGATCTTTACCCCCGGGCCACACGAGTGCGGGAGAAAAAAAGGGTTCCGCGCCACGCCTTTTGCACCATGCATTCAGGCGCGTCCCGCCGACTTAATGAAAATGAAAAACACCGTCCGACAGTCGATCATTCTGGGCATGGTTGGAACTGCGGTATATTTTTGCGTGGGATGTTCCGCCAAACAGGATACCTCCAAAAGTACCGCGCCGGTCGAGGTATTCCTCAACGCCACCGCGCAACAGGAGCCGGCCGCATCGTTGGCTCCCGGAACCAAAACCATCATCGGCGGCGACCGGCTCGACAAGGTTTTCTGGTCGGAGCGCGACACGATCTCGGTTTACTGGCGGGCATCCGGCAGCACCGACGCACTCAACAGCGGCCAACGGTTCCATTGCTACCAGTACTCCCCTTCCGTCTCGACATTCGCCACGCAGATGGATGTCATGGCTCCGGGCAGCTATGACTACTACGCCGCATTCCCGCGGCCCGCGGCCGTAAGCGGGACACAGGTCTCCTACGACCTGCCCGCCTTGCAGGACGGCACCTACGATATGCGCAGCGGTCAAAGCTATTCCGCGCCCTATACGGGCAACCTCGATTACATGCTGGCCGAGCCCCTCACGGGCCGCCCCGGCCTCGCGTCGGACAACGCGATGACGATGAATTTCATCCACCAGTGCCACGTCATGCGCATCCAGGTACCGACCGGACGCAACCGGTGGGGCCGCCCGATCCGCAAGCTGCGCGTCGAGTTCCCCTCCCCCGTGGTGGGCCGCATGACGATGGACCTGACCGCCCCGACCGCCGCCCCTTCGCTTTCGGACGGCAGCAATACGGTGACCGCCGAACTGCGCCAATCGTTCGACGAATCGGCCGAAGACGCCTCCGACGGCAAGTACGTCTGGCTGTTCCTCTGCCCCGGGACGGTCAACGGCACCGTGCGCTTCATCGCCTACGACGAGGACGGCAACCGGATCACCTCCATTTCGCAGCAAATCAACCGAAAGCTGGAAGCAGGACGCATCACGCCGGTCAACCTCACGATCCCCGGCTCGCTGTCGATTACCCGCCTCACCTTCTCGATCGCCGGCAACAACCTCGGCGAAACACCCAACACCTTCACCGTCAAGGCCCCGGACGGCGCGCTGTTCAGCGACGGATCGAACACGCAAAACTTCACGGTCAATGCCGGCAACAACTACGCCGTGAGCTTCTACAACCAGACCAACGGAGTCAACCACAGCGAGCTGATCCGCACAGGCGGACTGACCTTCACCTACGATTCCGACAATGCCATCGTCTCCGAAACGCGGCAAGTCGCCTTTACCGAGGAGGGTTCCGTGGCCGTCGGGCTGACCGTGCCTTACCTCTATTTCGAGGATTTCGCGAACGTTTCGGGCAACGATTCGCATGCGGACGACAAGGGCGACTCGGCCTACGGCATGGACGCCGCCGGACTGCCCGGCTGGACCGGGTCGAGGTGGAAAACCGCCGCCAACACATCGCTGGAAGTCCGGACTTACATCGGTTCGAGTACGATCATCGGCAGGCAGGACAACCGCTACGGGCGCGTCGACTCTCCGCCGCTCAACGGAATCAAACCGGGCAAAACACTGAACCTGAAACTGTTTTACGATGCTGGCAGTACCACCGACGCCTCAAGTGGTACGACCACCTGCAAATTCGCAACCACCACGCAAACCGGGGCTATCGCCGGCGGCTACGGCTACCCGGGATCCCCCCCGAGCCCCCTGCTCGAAACCTACAACCCGGCCGCGGGCGGCTCCCCGACCAACATGACCGTCAAAGACCATACGAACGACCTGAGCGGATGCACATCAACCACCCGGCTGACCTGGTTCATAGACTACACCCGAACAGGAACTACCGTAACGGCCAAAACTTTCTACTTCTACCTCGACAACATACGCGTTTCGATCAGATAACCGCATACGGAACAACCACCACACACTTTATATAATATGAATATAAACAGACATATACTCCTGCCGGCCGCAAGCCTTTTCGCACTCCTGCTGGGTGGGGGATGCTCGAAAAGCCCGTCGCCCGCCCCGGACGATCCGCAGAAGGGTGCGATCGCGTTCGACTGCACCGTTTCCCCGGAGGTTGCGGTCGTGGCGGACGGCACCAAAGCCGGGGCGACGCGCACACTGCCCGCCTCATGCCTTCCCGCCCCCGAGCAGATGAAGCTGAAGCTCAAGCTGGTCGACCCGGACAAAACGTTCGAGATGACCTACGAATCGATGGTGGACTACGACCAGCCGCTGCTCGACCCGGGCAGCTACACCGCCGGATTCTCGTACGGCGACCCTGCTGAAGAGGGACCCGACGCCGCCTATTTCGTGGGTTCGACGACCTGCACGATCGTCGCGCGCAAGACCATTACCCAACAGGTATCGCATACGCTGGCCAATGCGCTCTACACGCTCCACCTCTCCGACTGGTTCAAGAACTACTACACCTCTTACAACCTGACCGTCTCTACCGAATCGGGCTACCAGAGCGGACACACGCTGGTTCCGGATACAAACCCCACGCCGATTTTCGTACGGCCGAACACCAAACTCTACCTCAGCGGCAAGGCCACCAAGACCAACGGCGTAGAGGTCGAATTCCCGAAGACCGAGATCGGCGTCACCGCCGCACGAACCTGGCACAGCATCGAGATCGACGCAGGATCGGCCGGACAGGCGAGCCTCGACCTGCGTTTCGACGACACCCCTACCACGGTCGAGACCCGGGAGATCGAACTGAACCCCGAAGCCTAACGACACGACACCGAACATCCACCGCAATCCCCAAATACGACTCCATATGAAAGAGTTTTTCCAAATAACCTGCATGGCCCTGCTGCTGTTCCTGGCGGGGTGTAAGAACGAGACTCCCGGATACAACGGAGGGGGCGACGATCCTACGCCCGACGACACGGAGATGGGCTACCTGGTCACTTCGGGACTGACCGTTTCGGTCGCCGACGACGAGGTGATCTCCACGACCACCGGAGGATCCGTCTCCCAGCCTGCAAAACCGGCGGACCGGACGGCCAAAGCGCAGGAGACCACCCGCGCCTCGTCGCCGCTCGCGGATGCCGGCGACGACTACAAGGTCACGATCCGCAACGTGAAAACTTCCGAGACGCTGAACTACACGTACGGCGACCTGAAAAAGACGGAAAACCAGAAGATCCCCCTCGCGCCGGGCTCCTACACCATCGCCGCAGAATCCCCGGATTACGCGGCCTACATGGCCGGGGCGAACTACGCCGCATGGGAGAGTCCCGTTTTCGCAGGATCGGTCACCAAAACCATCGTCAAAAAGACCGAAACCACGGTCAACGACCTGGTCTGTTCGCTGGCCAACATCAAAACCACGGTCATCCTCTCTGCCGACCTGCAGAGCATGTTCCTTCCCGACGCACAGGCCACCGAGGCGCTTCCGGCCCTCAAGGTGACGCTGTCGGTCGGGGAGAACAAGCTGGTCTTCAACCGGGCCGAATCGAATAACGAGGCGCGCGGATACTTCAAGGCCGTCGAAGCGTCCAATACGATCAAAGTGGAGCTCGAAGGTTCCTACAACAAGTCGCCCGGCGACGCCGCACCGGTTTACGTCCCCGTCAAGTGGACGCGCGAAATCACCGACTGCAAAGCCGGCCAGTGGCGCAAGATTTCGATCAAGATCCTGAACGCGACCCAGGGCAACATCCAGTTCCAGATGACAGTCGAAAACTGGGTGTACGACCAGAAGATCGACGTGGACGTGATGCAGCTGTTCGCCTTCGCCGGCGAGGAGACGATTCCCGACGAGGACCTGTCCGACCCGAACTCGCCCGTGGTGACGCTCGACGGCCGCGACATCGCGCAGGGCTACACGATCAGCAAAAGCATGTTCGACGAAGAGCTCGGCAAATGGAGCGAAAACCTCAAGGCGGTCATCACCCCGCAGGCAGACGCCTCGGTACGCACCGCGAAACTGGTCTTCAGTTCGGATAACGCCGAGCTGCTCGCCGCGCTGGACGGCGCCGGATACGTCAACGGGACGATACCGGTATGGCCGCAAAACGACGACCTGCTCGCCTACCTGGTGATGAAAGAGGCCGCCTCGACCCACATCCTGGCCGGAACGGTCAAGGACGCGGGCATGTCGGGCCTGTTCGGATACAAGGGCACGCACAAGGTGAAATTCGTCGTCACCGACACGAAGGGCCGCACCTCCTACACGAACCTGACCGTCAAGGTCACGGAAGGCGGATCGGTCGGCACCGGTCCGGAAGTCAAGTGGACGAACAAGGCCGGGACTGTCTCGTACGACTTCGGCACACGCTATAAGATCACGAAGCTCTCCGACTCGGAAGCGGATCCGGAAGTGAAGATCACCGTCACGTCGCAAACCGGTATCGTCGGCTTCAGCGTGGACATCAACAGCACCACGCTGACCCCCGAAGAGCTGCAGGGCCTCGGCCTCTCGACCCACATGGACCTGGTCAACCCGGGCAGCTTCGAAGGCCCGCTGACCAACCTCGGCTTCCCGACGGGCAGCGCCGTGGCGGGCAAGAAGTCGCTGACTTTCGACATCTCGTCGTTCATGCCGATGCTCACCGTCCTCGGCCCGGGCAACAGCGACTTCAAGCTGACCGTGATCGACGCCTCGGGATCGGTATCCAAGACCATCCAACTCTATGTTCCGTAAAAAGATGAAATCCATGAGAACCCTCATCACCCGACATATCCCCCTCGTCTGCCTGAGCGGCCTGCTGCTCCTGCTGGGGGCCTGTACCAAAGACGACTCCGGGAGGACGGAACCGACCGGTACGCTGCAACTGAACCTCACGGTCGCCGGCAAGGTCATTCCGCTGCACTCGAAAGCGGCCGGAGACTACAATCCACTCGATATCAGCACGCTGTGGATATACAAAGTCGAATCGGACGGCGCGGGCGGCACAGCCCAGGAGCTGATCCGCAAATACAAACCCGCGACGAGCGTTCCCGACAACCTCTACCTGGTTTCGGGCCGCTACAAGGTGATTATCGAGGCGGGCGACCGGAGCGAAGCCACCTACACGAACAAAACCTATGCGGGCGAGGCGGTCTTCGACCTGGACGCGCACGAAACGAAGATCGTCCCGATCGAATGCAAGATCACGAACGTCGCCGTCCGCGTGCAGTTCGACGCAACCGTCGCGCAGAAGTTCGACAAGGGCTACCATGCCTACGTCTGCGCTTCGGACAACTTCTCGCAGACCGATGCGGAAAACGGACTGGTTCCCACGCTGCTCTACCCCAAGGATTCGACCGGGTTCTTCCTGCTGCCGGAAGGCACCTCGAACCTGAGCTGGTGCTTCTCGGGCGAAAGCTCCGATCCGGACGTCAACAAGAACAACACGAAGACGGGCAAGATCGAGCTGCCCCAGGGCGGCATGCAGTACACGCTCAACTTCAAGTACTCGAAAACCCCGGACGGCTACCTGACCGTCGTGGTCAAGGTGCAGGAGTACGTGAACGTCTTCGACGATTCGTTCATCTTCAGCCCCGAACCCAGCGTGATGGGCGACGGTTTCGGCATCGGCGGCGTGACCGGCTACTACTCCGATCCGGTCAAATTCAACGTCGCGTCGATCAACCCGCTCTCGTCGCTGAAATTCACGGCGAAGAGTACCAACACGACCTACGAAGTGCTGCACGACGGGCAGTTGCTGCCCGAAGCGGCCGCCAACGGGATCACCTACACGGTCATCGACAACGCGAACGGCTCGCTGGCCCTGACGCCGCTCTTCTTCGAGCAACTGGAGGGAGGCATCAACACGCTCGACTTCGAGGTCACCGACAACGACAACAACACGGGCAAAGCCTCCGCCCGCGTAGCCGTCGCCAAACCGGTGGAGATTGCCGCGCAGGACCTGTGGTTCGGGATTGCCGACATGAGCGCGATCGTAACGAACCCCGCCACCACTTCGGTGGGCGTCCGGTACCGCCTCCAGGGCACCTCGTCATGGACCACGATCGCCGCGCAGAAAGGCAGCGACGGCTATACCTACACGGCCCGGGCCACGGATTTCAAACCGGGTAAGACGTACGAATGCCAACTGCTCGAAAACGATTCTGAGAGCGGTACGGTCAAGACGGCCGCGACCGCCGCCGGTGTCCAGGTTCCGAACGCCGGCTTCGAAGAGTGGCACCAGTCGGGCAACCCGTGGTATCCGTACGCCCAGGGCGGAGAGGAGTTCTGGGGAACGGGCAACCCCGGTTCCACCTCGATCGGGGCGAGCTACAACATCACCACCCGGCAAAACGATCCCCGTCCCGGCTCGTCCGGACAGTACTGCGCGAAGCTGCAAACCACCAATGTCGTCATCAAGAAAGCCGCCGGAAACATTTTCGTCGGATCGTTCGGCGAAGTTCTGGGTACCGCCGGTACGGTCTATATGGGCCGGGCGTTCGCTTTCAACGCCAAACCCACCGCGCTGCGCGTCTGGTACAAGGGCAACGTCGGCAGCGGCGACAAGGCGCGCATTTTCGTCTGCCTGACCAACATGACCAAACCGGGCTGCACCTACCATACGGTCAACACCAAAAGCAGCGAGATCGACAAGACTGTTCTCGACCCCACCCAGGAGTTCCTCTACACGAACCTGAACGACCCATCGACCCTCGAAGGACATATTATCGGCTACGGAGACCTGCTGATCGAGCAGTCCCAATCGTCGTGGACGCAGGTAGACATCCCGATCCACTACCGGGACAAGTATGCCTCAGAAAAGCCCAACGTGCTGATCCTGACGGCATCGGCCAGCTACAGGGGCGACTACTTCGAAGGCAGCACGGACAGCAACCTTTACCTCGACGACATCGAGTTCATCTACGAATAAACCCGCATGATGAAAAAAGGGATTGTCTTTGTAGCACTATTTTTATACCTATGCCTGCCGGGAGGTACCCGGGCTCAGGATACCCCGCCTGCCGCAGCCCTCGCGCCGCGGCAGGCGGCGGGTTCCGTCCCCGGACAATATCCCGTCCCGGCGGACATCGACGACGACGTCCCCGCCGCAGCGACGACCGCAACGGCCGGAGCTCTTGGAACGGGAACAACCATGCCGCCTGCCACGACCGCAACTCCGGCAACGGCATTGGCAACACCGGCCGCCCGGCCCCGGAGCGGAGTGCTCTCTTCCGGCACATCGCCCAAACTGCGCGAGAAAAAGAAGAAAAACAAGCAGACGCTTCCGGAACTGTCGGCCGATTCGGTCCGCACGCTCAAAAAGCAGCGGGGCCTGACCAGTTTCTCCAACATCTTCGTACCGCAGGGCCAATGGGTAGCGGGCATCAACGCCTCTTTCTCGACTCACTCAAACAACGACTACACGTTCGTCGTGATCGAAGGGATCAACTCCGAAGGCCATACGCTGAAGGTCGCGCCGATCCTGGCCTACGCCTTCCGCAACAACATGGTCATCGGCGCGCGGTTCACCTACTCGCGCACCTACCTGCGCATCGACAGCGGCAGCATCCAGCTCGGGGACGACGACACGGGTGTCGACCTGAAAGTGGATTCGTACTACTCGCTCAAGCACACCTACGAGGCGGCGCTGATCTGGCGGCAATACATCCCGCTGGGGCAGAACAAACGCTTCGCGCTGTTCAACGAGATGCAGCTGGGTATGGGCAGTTCGCAGGCCAAATTCGCCGCGGACACCCCGGTACGGGGCACCTACGAAACCGGGAAGCACATTTCGCTCGGGCTGACCCCCGGACTGGTCGCCTTCGCGACCAACAACATGGCCATCGAACTGAACGTCGGCGTGATGGGCTTCACCTACAACAAAGTGCGGCAGGTGCACAACCAGGTGAGCGTCGGCACCCGGAGCTCCAGCATGATGAACTTCAAAGTCAACATCTTCTCCATCGGCTTAGGCGTCGCATTCTATCTCTAACCCGGCAGACACGATGAAAACACGGATATACCCACTCCTTATACTGCTGACCGTTACCGCACTTTCGTCTGCGTCTGCGGCCGCATCCACGCCGCGGAGACAGCACGAAGGCCGCCACGAGCAACCGGTTCCGGCGGCAGCCGTCCCGCAACAGGCCGGCACTCCGCTGACCGGCATATCGTCGCTGGATATATCGGCGGCGAACACATCGCAAACCGACACATCACGGACAGAGACCTTACAAACCGATACACCGCAGGCCCCCCCGACCAACTCCGCGGTCCTTACGGGCGATTTCACCGGACACCGGCCCGCCGCGATAGACACGCCTGTCATGGATTCGCTGCTGGCGGGCGGCGGCACGCTTCTTTCCGGCCAGCTCCCGGACACGCTCGCCCTTGCCCATACAGCGCCCGGCGACTCGGCAGGCACCCCCGCCGACCGGAAACGCTTCCTGCCCACGCGCAGGCGGATCGACCGCGAGATCAACCGTATCCGTTTCATATTCAAGCGGGAAGTGGCCATCGGGTTGACCGTCTCGTACGGGACGATCACCAGCGACGACACCGACTACATGCTGATCCTCGACGACCTGAATTTCAGCGGGAGCATCTTCACGATCAACCCCTCGTTCAGCTATTTCGTCAAGGACAACCTCAGTTTCGGCGCCCGCTTCGGCTACTCGAAGACGGACGGGCATATCGACAACGCCGCACTGGACCTCGGGGAAGCCAACGACATGAACATCTCCTTTTCGGACATCAACCTCAACAGCACCTCTTCGTCGTTCGGCATCTTCATGCGCTCCTACGCCGGCATCGACGCGAAAGGGCACTTCGGGCTGTTCGCCGAACTGGAAGCGTCGTACAAAACCGGAAAATCGGTTTTCTCCTACAAATCGAACGAAGAGATCAAATATACCCACAGCAACAACCGGCAGTTTAAATTTTCGTTCAACCCCGGCTGTGCGGTCTTCGTCTTCCCGAACGTATGCACCACCCTCTCCTTCGGGCTCGGCGGCGTGCAGTACACGAAAGTGACGCAAACCGACAGCGAAGGCAAGGTGATCGGCACCCGCGAAGCCTCGAAGATGCTGTTCCGCCTGAACCTGGCCAATATCCGCATCGGCCTCAACATCCTTTTGTAAAACGCCATGAACAAGATCCGCCGCCTGCTCCTCTATGTCCCGATGCTCGCGCTGGCCTCCTGCATCCAGAACGACATCCCGTATCCGGTGGTCGCCATCGACATCCTCGAAGTCAAGGGCGAGGGCTTCACCTGCACCGCCTCCGACATCGACGCCAAACTGCGCACGGTCACGCTGCACCTCGACGAAGCGACCGACATCAGCCGCGTGCCGATCACCGAGATCGTCATCACCGAAGGCGGCAGCGCATCGGTCCCCCTTTCCGGCGAATTCGACCTGCGCAGCGACCTGCCCGTCACGCTGTCGCTCTATCAGGACTACGAATGGACGTTGAAGGCCGAGCAGCAGATCGAACGCATCTTCACCGTCGAATCGCAGATCGGTGCGGCCGAGTTCGACGAAGAGAAACACACCGCCACCGTCCACGTCCCGACGGGGACCGACATGCAGCATATCACGATCAAGGAGCTGAAACTCGGCCCGGCGGGAATCACGACGATGACGCCCGACCCGAGCCAATTAACGTCGTTCGAAACCTACCGCACGATCGACATCCGCTACCACGACTTCGAAGAGCGGTGGTCGCTGTACGTGGTTCCGACCGACGTGACGGCCGAGTTCAAGCAGGTCGACGCGTGGACGCGCCTGATCTGGCTCTACGGCGAAGGCCGCAGCGGCACCGACCTCGGCTTCCGCTACCGCAAGCAGGGCGACACGCCGTGGATTACCGTTCCCGGCGACAAGGTCGAAGTATCGGGCGGCGCGTTCAAAACCTGCCTCACCGGCCTCGAACCCGAAACGGCCTACGAACTGGTCGCCTATTCGGGCGAGGACGAGTCCCCGGTAGAGACCGTGACCACCGAACCCGAGACCCCGCTGACCAACGGTGGCTTCGAAGAGTGGTGCACCGAGAAGGACATCGTCTACCCGGGCCCGACGCGGGATGCAGCCTACTGGGGCACAGGCAACACGGGGGCGGCCGTGGCCAATACCACACTGACCAACAAAGTGACCGACACCCGGCCCGGCAGCACCGGACAGTACGCCGCGCAGCTGGAATCCAAACTGGCCGGCATCGCGGGCATCGGTAAGCTGGCCGCGGGCAACCTCTTCATCGGGCAGTACGTCGGCACACGCGGCACCAACGGCATCGTCGGCTTCGGGCGGCCTTTCACCCGGCGGCCGGTAGCGCTGCACGGGTGGGCCAAATACAACTGCGGCAAGATCACCGACGTCGGCACGACGCAGCCCACGGGCATCACCATCGCGAAGGGAGACCCGGACAACGGCATCATCTACGTCGCACTGGGGACCTGGACACCCGAAGAGTACGGCGTCTGCGAGAAGGAGACCGACAACAAGATGCTGGGAACGGCCGAGGTGCCGATCTGCGTCGACACGCGCGACAAAAACACCTTCTTCAACCCGAAGAGCGCGGCGGTGATCGCCTACGGGGAGCTGGTCTTCGACAAATCGGTATCCGAATGGCAGCAGTTCACGATCAAGCTCGCCTACAACGCAACGAACCGGGTCCCGACCCATATCGTACTGGTATGCTCCGCCTCGCGCTACGGCGACTACTACATCGGCAGCCGCGACAGCAAGATGTGGGTGGACGACTTCGAGTTGGTGTACGACGAATAGGCGCCCCGGCGGGCACCGGGGACTCCGGTGCCCGTCCGAACACCAGCCGAAGACCCGCACCGCAGCCCTACGACTCCGCAGTTTTGCGGTAATACGGCTCTGTAACGCCGCGACACTGTAAAGTCAAAAAAACTTCCCCGGCTCTTTTCAATTGGATTTCCCGATTGTAGCAAAATCGGGACAGGCTTCGGGACTGAATCGGCAGGATGAGGTTCCGGGTGGCAACGGACGTATAATTACGATCACCTACGGCCTCGGATATTCCCAACGAATCGGCGGTAAGTTCTCGGAATCTTTCAGCGTTTTGGAGATGACACACAACAAATGATATTCGATAGAGGAGGCATCCTGCATCGGTTCTCTGACATGTATTTTATTGACCATCACTCGATACTCATAGCCCCGTTCAGAATCAAAGCCTTTTACAAAACAAACTCAGTCCGAATGTCATGTTGCATATTCTACAAACAAGACACTTAAAATATGTCGTAATCGTTTGTTTATATATTAAATTATTCCAAATAAACCGGTTTGTGTATAAATAAATTCTTTGAGCGCACAGTCCCCCTTGAACCAACAGGGAAGTCACAAAACAAACAATTGCACAAGCCGACCTATTCGAAGGCGTGCGCTATAAAATGAAATACGCTATTTCTGCAACATAGACGCCGGAAAGGCACGCAACAGGCCCGGCAGCCCGGCAGTTTTGTCGCATGAAGCCGCAAAATGCGCGGCGGTGCGGCAGGCTACACCGGATCGCCCGAATCGTTTTTCTTGCGGAAAATATTGAGCCGGTCGAGCAGGCGGCTCCGGCGTTCCGGGATCAGGAAATCGAGCAGCAGCAACGCCAGTCCGACCGCGAGCGGATACTGGTACTGTTCGCTGAAATCCTCGAAAATCGACTCGGTGAGCTGCTTTTTCTCCACCTCGCCGATCTTTTGCACGATCTCATCCAACCCCAAACTGCGGTTCGTCGCGCGGATATACCCGCCGCCGGTGGTGAGGGCTATCTGCTCGAGGGTCTGTTCGTCGAGCTTCGAAACCACCATCTTGCCCTCCTCGTCCTTGATGAAGTCGCCGCCGATGCGGATCGGAGCCCCTTCGGGCGTACCGATGCCGATCGTATAGATTTTGATCCCCTGCCTTGCGGCGGCTTCGGCGGCGGCCATCGCATCGTCCTCGTGGTTTTCACCGTCCGAGATCAGGATAATAACGCGGCTCCCCTCGCTGCCCGAAGAAAACGAGCCGGACGCGAGTTCTATCGCGGCACCGAGGGCCGTTCCCTGCCGCGAAACCATGTCGGGTGAAATATTGCGCGCGAAATTGCGCGCAGTAACGTAGTCCGAAGTGATCGGAAGCTGGACGTAGGCGTCCCCGGCGAAAACGATCAACCCGATACGGTCCTCGTGCAGTTTTTCGGCCAGGCGGTCGATCGCGAACTTGGTCCGCTCCAGGCGGCTCGGTTCGAAATCCTGCGCCAGCATGCTGTTCGACACATCGACCGCCAGCATGATCTCAACGCCCTGGCGCGTCACCTCGCGAAGCTTCGAACCGAACTGCGGCCGTGCGAGCGCCAGGATGATAAACCCGAGTCCCAGGCACAGCAACACGAATTTGAGCCGCAGGCGCACGGGCGAAGCCTCGGGCATCAGCCCCGGCAGCACTGCCTCGTCGGCAAATCGCTCCAGCGCACGGCGGCGCGAACGCACCGCATAGACGTAAAGCCCCGCCAGCAACGGCAGCAGCAACAGCAAATAGAGGTATCCGGGAGTCGCGAATCTGAACATTATGATTGACTTTTAAAGTCTTCTTATTTTTAACCGGACCGGCATGCGTTCACCGGGCCACTTTTAAAGCAGGCTGTAACGACCTGCCAGGGGTTAAGCGAGCGCCACGGCCACTGGCGCTTCGGGACTTTCCCCTACTGCGTCCTCCGGCCGCCTACGGCAACCGCCTCAGCCAGGTCTGCCGCAGCAGGAACCCGGCCACCGCCAGCAGCACCGCCAACAGCGCGAAAGGTGCGAAGCACTCGTCGTAACGGGTGAAGTTCTCCACCTCGACGCGGCTGCGTTCGAGGTCGTTGATCTGGTCGTAAATCTCGCGGAGCTTGCGGTTATCGGTGGCACGGAAATACTGGCCGCCGGTCATCTGTGCGATTTCGGTCAGCATCTTTTCATCGATCTCGACCTTCATCGGCTGGAAGGTCAGGTTGCCCCACATATCGATAGCGGGATAAGGCGCCATTCCCATCGTGCCGACGCCCACCGTATAGACGCGGATGCCGTACGACTTAGCGATTTCGGCCGCGGTCAGCGGCGCGATCTGGCCGCTGTTGTTCACGCCGTCGGTGAGCAGGATCACCACCTTGCTTTTCGCACTGCTCTCCCTGAGGCGGTTCACGGCCGTCGCCAGTCCGTTGCCGATGGCCGTCCCGTCGTCGATCATGCCGCTGCGCACACCGCCCAGCAGGTTCAGCAGCGACCGCTTATCGGTCGTCAGCGGACACTGGGTGAAACTCTCTCCCGCGAACACCACCAACCCGATACGGTCGTTGGGACGGTCCACGATAAAATTCGAGGCCACCTCTTTGGCCGCGCCGAGGCGGTCGGGGGTAAAATCGCGGGCCAGCATACTGCCCGACACGTCGAGCGACAATACGATATCGATTCCTTCGGTGGTGCTGTTCGAATTGTGCTCGGCGCTCTGGGGACGGGCCAGCGCCACCGAAAGCAGCGCCACGGCGAGGCAACAGAGCACCAGCGGCAGGTGGCGCAGGTAATATTTGGCCGTACGCGGCACACGGCGCACCCCGTCGATCGTCGAAATGCGCATCGTCGCGCCGCCCTGGCGCATCCGGTAGACGTAATAGGCGACCATCGGCACGATCAGCGCCGAGAGCCACAACATATCCGGATTGACAAATCTTACGATATCCACAACGTTCCTTTGACTTTATTTGTTTGCACCACTTCCTTCACGCGTATTCAGGCCTTCCGTACATTACCTCCCACCGCGCACGCACTATTTCTCCTGTGCCATGCACCGCTCCACACGCAGGTCGTACGTCTCATGCGCCACCCCTTGTCCCGCGTACATTTACTGCGCATGCGCGGGGCCGTATCGCACCTACCAGTTCTTGCCCGAACGGCCCACCGCGCGCGCTTTGCGGCCATCCACCTTCTTCTTGGTGTTGTCCTCGCTGCCCTGTAC
>CDZA01068850.1_pt1 | contig 15892 bp, 17 predicted proteins | sample 554881 | NCBI WGS metagenome assembly CDZA01 (sample SAMEA3182082, study PRJEB8094) | gut metagenome | biome: human; feature: gut; material: Stool; isolation source: human stools | place: Canada | collected 2012-12-04
AAAACCGTGACTGTCGGATATGACGGCAAGAATTGGTTCAAAGCGACAGGAGGCGCTAAGGCGTGAAGACTTCGGAGAAAGGAAAAGCCCTGATCCGGGAATTTGAATCGCTGCGCCTGGAGGCTTACCGTTGCCCCGCCGGAGTCCTGACTATCGGTTACGGGCATACGGCAGGCGTAAAGGAAGGCGACCGGATCGATAAAAGGCGTGCCGAGTATTTCCTCGATAAGGACCTGGAAGACGTGGAAGCGGTCATAAACCGCGAATGTCCGGGGGTAAACCAGAACCAGTTCGATGCGCTTGCATCATTCGTTTTCAATCTGGGGGGAAAGAAATTCCTTTCCTCCACGCTGCTTAAATGCGTGAAGGCGAATCCTGGCAATCCCAATATCCGGGGCGAATTTCTAAGATGGGTAAAAGCGGGAGGCGTCACCCTGTCGGGATTGATGCGCCGTCGCCGTCGGGAAGCGGAACTGTACTTTTCATAAAGGAAGGAGGTTTTCCCGATGGACCATTTCCTGGACATACTGCAAACGGTATTTAGCGCCAGTGGCTGGATTTGGGGTGTCCTGTTGTTTTTCCAGACCCGCAAGCTAAAGAAAGCGCAACTGGTAAAAGATACCCGGGCGGTATGGCAGGAAATAGCCGAATCAAACAATGAGTCACTTTTAAAACAAAACGAAAGACTGATAGAACTGCATGAAGAATTTTGGAAACTTAAAGACACTCTGGAAATGGTGCTGCACAAAATTGTTGTCTGTCGCCATTATGATCGCTGCCCTGTCCGCATTCTCGTGCAGGAGCACGAAGGGAACTTCTACTATAGAAGGGGCGGACAGTCTCCGATGGGACAAAAAGGTATCCGTCACGCTCGCGACAATCCCGTCGAGCCTGGCCAGGATGGAGATACCGATCGACAGCCTCCGTAGGCTCCCCGAAGAAGCCTTCTATGAGAAGAAAGAAGGCAAGGCTACCGTAAAGGCCGGCGTAAAAGACGGGACACTTCTGGTTTCCGCCTCCTGCGACAGCCTTCAGGCGCTGGTCTACAGCCAGCAGGAAGCACTGGTGCGTATACGTGATACGCTGGAGCAATACGAAAGCCAAAAAGAACCGGATGTATTTACATTTTGGATGCAAATCAAATGTTATTTGACCGGGGCTTTAATAGGATTTACGTTGACATATTTTATAACCAAAATCAGAAAATAACAATGGATAAAAAAAAGACACGTTCCATCGGACTCAAGAAAGCGATGTTCGGGGATGTAAATCCCGAAGGGGGAATGCCTTCGGCTGAGAACCTCCTGCAATTGGGGAATACGCTGAAAGGGACAGCTTCATTCAACACGGAAGAAGACAGCGCCCAGGATTTTTACTCGGAGGAGAACGGTTCCACCCCTGAAGAATCCGTTCTGACGGAACCGGGGTTGAAACAGGTGAAGCTGAATCTTATGGAATGGGACAACGAGACGCTGAAAAAAGTTTTCGGGGGTACGACCAAAACGGAAGATGTCACCGTCGAGGGCAAGACTTACAGTGTCGAGAAGTTCGTAGCCCCTAAGGACATGGTCACTGTCGAAATGGCTGTAAGGGTCATTAGCCTTTACAACGTATGTATCGACATTCCCCGTGCCCAGGTCAAGGCCCGTTTCGTATGGAACCTGACACGCACCGATATCGCCCAGATCGAAATCACGGCAAAGGCAATGGCGCCGATCGGAGCGAACGACGGTCCGTATGAAGTGTATAAGCTGGGTGAACCCAAAACGGAAGAAGGAGTATAAAAATGGGACGCAGACTTCGTGAATCGGATGCGGCCGGCTCAATGCTGGATGATGCGGTGGCGATAGACATTCCGGCGCCCTGGCTGCTCCGAAAGTTCGGGCAGAAAAGCATCCGGGCATATTTCCGTCTTCCGGTTTATGCGACTCTTTTAAGGATCAGCAAGATGTACACCCGCCTTGGAATAGACCTGACAAGGCTTCAAAAAGGGGAACTGCATGAGGTGATGCACATCATCGCCAAACATGGAAAGAGGGTTTCCCGTATTGTTGCGACAGGGCTGCTAAGGGGCGGAATAACGAATTTTCTATTTTGCCGGCTGCTGGCCTGGTATCTTAGAAATCACATGACATCGCTCGGCATGGCGCAACTGGCAAAGATCATGTTGTTGCTTTCAGGCGGTGAACATTTCGCCAGTATTATCAAATCGGTCGGTCTGATGAGCGTGACCAGTCCGGTTTTGAGCCAGGAGGAAACGAGGAGTTAACGGTGGAATTTATTCCGCCCCATAGCCCGTTTGGACAAATAAAACAAATTATGGAGGCCGGTTTTACCTATCATGAAATCATGTATGAAATTCCTTGGTGCGTGATACTTAACATGATTAGCGACACCGGAGAAACCAGAAAAAAACAGGAAAACTCAGATTTAGAAGAAGGCGAACTGATCAGTTCCGAACAGGAGGAACTGGAGTTCCTCGGCTTAGCTTGAAAAACGTTATGAACGAGACAGTACAGGTTACATATAAATTCGGCGGGGACCTTGACAAAAAAGTCGAGGAAGTGACGTTGGGTATCAAAGGACTGCGGGACGAGTCGGAAAGTACATTCCGCCGTTTGCTGGAGTCCAGCGACAACACGTTCAATTCCATGAGCGAAAATAACCGCCGTCTTGCTGTCAGCATTCAGGAAAACATCAATACCCTCCGGCAATTATCGGCAACGGAAGAATCCCTGGATAACAGCAGGGTGCAGGGGAACATATCGACAGCAGCCTATCTTGAAACCAAAGCCAAATTAGTAGTAAAGGAAAATGAGCTCCGTGAGGCGATCATTACCGGGACACATACTTTAAACGAACGGATCGGCAAGGAAAAAGAGGCAGTCGGTTCCTTGAACTCGTTGCGCGGTAGTATGATGTCACTCGTTGATACCTACCGATCCATGAGTAAAGCCGACCGGGACGGGGAAGCGGGCAGTCAGCTACTTACAAAAATCCAAAACCTTGACAAGGAGATCGGCCAGGCAGAAAGTCGTCTGGCCGGCCTCCGCAGTGCCGGAGGAACCACATTTAACAGCCTTAACATGTCCGTCCAGCAGGTGGCGAGGGAACTTCCCTCGCTGACCATGGGCGTGAATACCTTTTTTCTGGCCATATCGAATAACATGCCGATCCTGATCGACGATGTAAAACGGGCACGCCAGCAATATGCGCTCCTCAAAGCAGAAGGACAGGCGGCCACCCCGGTATGGAAGCAACTCGCATCGTCTATCATTTCATGGCAAACGGCATTAGTCGTTGCCATCACCATGCTTTCCATGTACGGGAAAGATATAATCTCCTGGGGACGGGATTTGTTCTCCGCAAACAAGTCGCAACGCTTGTTAACCGAAAGTTTGCAGGAATTTAACGAGGAACTGCTGAAAGAACGCCAGTCGCTGGAAGAAGTTTTCAGCCGGCTGAATAAGACGAAGGAAGGGACGGAAGGCCGGAGAAAGGCCATCAACCAAATCAACGACCTGTATGGGAAATACCTTCCTAATTTGTTGTCGGAAAAAAGTTCTCTGGATGAAGTGAACGCCGCTTATAAACGGATTACCGCATCGATCAGGGAAAACGCGGCGGCTAAAGCCCAGGCTTCGGCTACAAGCAAAGTTGCGGACAAGGCGCTCAAAACACAAGCGGAGGCTTTAACCTCCATGCGTAACGAACTGAAAGGCCAGGACACGGGGTTTATAGACCGACTGATCGCCGATATCATGGACCTGACGGAAGAGTCCGAGCGTGCCGGGATGGGCTTCCAAAAAACATGGAGCACGGTCCTGGGAAAAGTACAATATGAAACGAAAGGAATGAAAATAGACAGTGATTTTTATGGATCACTCGAAGACTATATCAAAAGCTACCTGGAATCGGAAAAGAAGATAAAGGATATCCAAAAGCAGTATAACCCGTTTTTTAACAAGGAAGAGGCTGAGAAGGCGATCACAGAAAACAAGGGATACTGGGAAGAGGTAAAGAAACAGGCGGAATCCGTACTGGAAAATATATCTGCGGAACAGAAAAAATTACTGGATGCTGGAAAAACTACCGGTATAAGCAAAACAACGGTTACCGCATATAAAGAGGCGCGTAAAAACATAGAGGAAGCCACAGCCGCCCTTAAAGCGTATGATTCGTACGACAAGCAAGGGAAAGAAGCGACCCGGAGCATGAGCAAGGAACAGCGGGAAAAGGAAAAGGCCAATGCTGTCAAGGCGGAAGCTGCCATGCGCCTTCTGGAGATCGAAAGAGGGGAGCAATCCATTGCAGAGGCAAAAAGCGAACTTGAATTGAAAAACCAGGCTTCGGAAATAGCCAGGATGAAAGACGGGACGGCCAAGGAATTAAGACAGATCGACCTGGAGTATCAACAGAAATTGTCCTCTATCCGGAAATATGAACAGAATTTGTTACAGGCACAGCAGGAACTGGAGAAAAAGAAGTGGGAAATGGGAAACCCCGACTGGAAGAAAAAGGGGCTGGAATTTACTCCGAAAACGACTTCAACGGACCAGTTGCCTTCAGGGATCAGGCGGGAAATAGATGATTCCAAGGATAACGCTGCACTGGCTGCGGATAAGGCAAAGGAAGATGTCTTAAAAAAAATGTTGGAAAAATATCAGGACTATGACAGCCAGAGGCGGAAAATCGAAGAAAAATTTACAGCGGATTACCGTTTTCTTTCTTCCCAAAGGACCGAAACGAACAGCAGTGACATAGATGCGGCACTCATTCAGCTCGAAAAGGATAAAAAGAAGGCTTTATCGGCAATTTCATTCGACGAGTTGAAAGATTCCGATTTGTGGACGGCCATATTTTCCGATCTGGATAAAAAGTCCCTGCCCGTCTTGGAAGAACTCCAGGTCAAAGCCAGGGAGGTTAATACGTCTACCTGGACACCTGAGAATGTAAAGGAATACCAGGAAGCGATCAACCGGCTGGAAAAAGAAATAAGGTCCCGCAGCCCGTTCAAAGCGATCCGGGACGATTGGAACAAACTTCTTAAAGCGGTCAAGGGTAAAGACGGAAAAGTCGATAAGAATGCCATTTCCGAGGCACTGAACAATATCGATGAAGAAATACAGTCAGTGCTTTCCTCCCTTTCCACCATATCGGGCGGGATCGGTGATATCTTCGGTGATGATGCCGGATATGCGGCAGAACAGACAATGGAACTTGCATCGGCCTTGGGAGGTGTTGCCACTGGTGCGGCCCGCTTCGCCTCAGGTGATATCCTGGGAGGGGTAACCAGTGTCATCGGCAGCATAAGCAAGGTTTTTTCCATGGGAAAGAAAGTCAAGGAAATGAACCGTCTGGCCCGTGAAGAGAACCAAAAGTTCTATGACAATGCTATGGAAGGGGAAAAAGAGTACCAGAAGATGATCCGGGAGCGTCTACGCCTGGAACAGCAGATAGGAGAAACATCCCTGAAATACAACAAACGCATTACGACCGAACTCAAACAGCAATCAGGAGACGTTCAGAAAGAATATGAAAAGATATGGACCGAATTACAGGGGGAAGAGTTCATTTCAGGAAAAGGTTACAAACACGGTACATGGTTCCGTAAGGCCAAAACATGGAATATATATTCTTCCCTGGCAGGCAAGAGCTATGACGATATAGAAAAACTGTATACGGAAGGCCGCCTGGAAGAAAAGGTCGCAAAGTTGTTCGAACAGCTTAAAGCCTTGAAGGAAGAAGGTGCGGACATTGATCAGATGCTCGCCGACCAGGCCGAGAGCATGCGTGAAGCCTGGACGGGAACCACCTCTGACAGTATCGCGGACAGCATACTTCAGGGATTTGCCGAAGGGAAACGCTCAGCGGCAGATTTTGCGGACTGCTTTGAGGAAATGCTGAACAATGCCGTGTTGCAGGGAATAAAGCTAAGAGCCTTGGAAGAACCGCTCCGCCAATGGTACGAGAAATTTGCCCAGGCCAGTGAAGGCGGTCTGACAGAGGATAAAATCGCCTCATTGAAGGCAGAATATGACAAAGTCATAGAAAATGCGGCCCGGCAATTGGAAGAGGCCGAGAAAATTACCGGACTTGATATTTCCGGCGTAACGGGAGCCAGCCGACAGGCGACAGCCAAGGGTATAGCATCCATGAGCCAGGAAAGTGCCAGTGAACTTAATGGTAATTTTTACGCGTTGCTCCAGATGGCGGATAAAACTTGTCAGGGGGTAAATTCGATTCAGTCAATGATTACGGAAGGATTGAGTGTACTGGGACGGATCGAGGAAAATACGTCCCATTGCAAACGCCTGGAAAAAATAGAGAACGATATGGAAGGTACACGCCGTACGCTTCAGGAAATATTGAATAAGGGATTAATTTTAAGAAAAGCGGCATGAGAGGGAATTTTTTTATAGACGGACAGAACGCTTATGATGCCTTTGGCGTCTGGATTGTCAAAGGCGGTTATAAGGATCTTTTAAAGTTTCCTGCCATGACTGAACCGGAAAAGAACGACTGGCCGGAAGAAGATGGCGTTGAAGTTGACTTGTCCGATCCAAAGCTGGAAAAAAAGGAAATCGGCATTTCTTTTCTTGCCAGCCGGGATATTTACGTCGGTGAGTTTTTGGAACATTTATCGGCTCCGGGATATCATACGTTCCGTATCCCTTCACTTGAAAGGGAATGGGCCTTGCGTCTGGACAGCCAGAAAACATGCAGGATATATCCCGGGGCAACGGATTTTTCATTGAACTTCATAGAGGACCAACCCGTGAGGCCGGCTTTGAGCTTGCCCGATTCCGGCCTTGTTATCCGGCCGTCCCTTTTTGAACTGGATGGCGTCGACCTGGCCGATTACGGTGTCGTTGTCGATGAATCCATGTCTTCGTTCCAGAAAATGCCGACGGTCAAACAGAACCTGACACGAAAGGTTTCAACTGTCGACGGCCAAATATATGATCCGGAAAACGTTGTTTTTAACAGTAAAGAAACGGTGTTCAAATGCCGTATAAAGGCCGCGGACATGAACCGGATGTGGAACTGCTATGATGCCTTTTTCGGTGCGCTGATTCAACCGGGGGAACGTTCCTTGTACGTCGACTATATGGGAAACGAATTTCCCTGCTATTACAGCAAGGCTACGGACTTTAAGCTGCTCAGCCTTGCGCCTACAATGATAAGTTTTAACCTAACCTTGGTATTTACCGTATTCCGTATCGATGGTGTCGAATACCTTCTTGCCTCACAAAGAGGGAACCTTATTGTTTCTCAGGATGGTAAATACTGCATAGATGTTGAGCCATGTCGAAAATAGAGAAGAAAAAAGTCACGGACTTTAACAAGGTCCCGGACGGGAACCTGTCAAAATATATTGCATTTGGCGTTGATCGCGTCACAAATGAAAGCGCCTGGGCTGATATGGAATCGCTCAGAGGCAATACGGCTTTCCAGGAATGGCAGGATAAGAATCCCGGCAAGACGTATGACGATTGGATAGTTCTTTTGCAGGCACCAGCACAAGAAGCGGCTGACGGTATCGACAAATTAAAGGCGGATTTAACAGAGTTTGGAAAGAATGCGATTGCATCAGAAAAAGCTCGTGTCGAAGCTGAAAAACAGCGTGTTGAAGTAGAGAAATTGCGTGTCGAGGCAGAAGCCGCGCGTGCTTCTGCTGAAAGTCTGCGCGAGGATGCGGAAGAATTACGCGATCAGTCTGAAACGGAGCGTATCAATGCTGAAATTGCTCGTAAGGAAGCAGAAAGTAATCGTGTACTATCTGAAGGGTTCCGGGTTGATGAAGAAGCTAAGCGTGCAGCTGCTGAACTTGTCCGGATACAGTCAGAACAAAACCGCGTCACCGAGGAAGGTAAGCGTGTTGAAGCCGAGAAGGCTCGTGTTGCGGCTGAGTCTTTGCGCGATCAGTCGGAACAGGAACGTATCAATGCGGAGGACTTGCGTGATCAGGCTGAATCTGCACGTGCTACCGAAGAAGTTGACCGTGATCAGGCTGAACAGGAGCGCATTTCCAAGGAAGAGGAACGAGTCCAAATGGAACAGGGACGGATTTCAGCCGAAACAATCCGTGCCGAAAAAGAAAAAGCCCGTATCGTCGAAGAACAACTTCGGGAAACATCGGAATCAACCCGCCAGGCAAACGAAACAACCCGTCAGGCACAGGAAGAACAACGGGAACAGATGACAGCCCAGGTTATCCTTGATGCTGAACAGGCAACCGGCGAGGCCAACACAGCCGCCGACCGCGCCAATCGTGCAGCCGAAGCCGCCGAAGGAGTCATCAGTGGACTGCAACCCGACTGGAACGTTATCGATCCTGTCAATAAGAACTACATCAAGAACAAACCGGAGATCCCGACGTTGGATATGGCACCGACTGCCGAGACATTGAGCTATGTCAATACCGACGGTACAACCATCAACTTTCGTATCGGCGACGAAGTGCGTGTAGCGGAAGATGGCGAATATGTATTCTACCGGCTTTATGATCTTGCCGGGGGAAAAGCTTCGTGGAAGGAATCCGGCAGCGGTACAGCCTTGCCCGGTAATGTTTATCTGACAGGAGCCAATTATTACAATGAATCAGTACGAACGATAAAACAAGGATATTTGAGCAATGAGTAAGAAAGGTGCATTTATTTATCAACAGATCGAACAGACGACCGCCGAATGGGCCGATAACGTAACCGTCTATCCTGCATCAGTCTGGTTATTTGAACGTTTGGAAAACGGTAAATTCAACATGAAGCTGGCTGATGGCGTTCATACGTTTGCCCAGCTGCCGGCCGTCATGCAGGAGGTGAAGGTCACGGTTAAAACGAATGATGCCACGACCTATATCCTGACGATCACGACGGCTGAAGGTAAGTTCGACACCCCGAACCTTCGGGGAAACGATGCCCCGGTTCCTTCGATCGATCCGGAAACCAAGCATTGGAAAATAGGCGAAGAGGATACGGGTGTGGTAGCCGAAGGACAGGACGGGGAAAGCTACGACGACACGGAAATCAGGAACGCGCTGACAGCCTTGCAGCAGCAAGTCAACACGCTCGTTTCGGGTGACGCATCGAGTGCCATCGAATCGTTCAACGAGATCATTGCCTTCCTTGCCAGCGTGGAGGACACACAGACGTTGCAAGGGATTATCGCCGGGCTGAATCAGAGCATCGCGAATGTTCAGAACAGCATCCCGACCAAGCTCTCCCAGCTTCAGAATGACGACCACACGGTCAAGGATGCCGCGTATGTCCATACGGATAATAATTACAGCAACGAGGAGAAGCAGAAGGTAACCGATTCACTCCGCCTGAAGGAATACATCGACGTATCCAACATCGGGCAGCTTCCCTCTTCGCCGTATAACTTACGATTTGCCTACGCAGCAAACAACCCGGCAGCCATCAACTTTGCCGACATAAACAGTGTCCCGGAGATGCAGGAGTTCTATTTGTCGATTAAGAACAACACAGGCTCTACCATTACCCAGCCCATCCCGAACGGTTCAGGCTGGCAGTCGGACGAGGCAAGCATTGAGATTGAAGCCGGCAAGACAGCTGGCGTTTCGATTAAGAAAGAACACGGGATTATGGTTGTAAGGGTGTAAAAAGGAAAGGAGGTGAAAGATGAAGAGACGGGTGATGACGGGGAATCGCAGAGTTACTATACTGCCCTATGTAAAGTCAAATAAAAGTGGCATTGATACTGGTGTTAGTGTCGGTGATAACATTGCGTTTCAGATCGATTTTAGGGGTTATGATAGTACGAATGAACAGGCGATTTTTGGTTCTTGGCAATATGATGGAAATATTTACGGGGTAGTGTTTATGAATAATAGATGGTATTACGGATATGGGGGATATAATGAACTTTCCGTTTCAATGCCTGCATCTTTTACTTCCCGGCAAACAATATTATATAATAAGAGTAAGGGGTTCTATATCAATGGAAATAAAATAGCCTCATTAGGATCTTTTGGCAATTATAGAAGTTATCCAATTCTGATTTTTGGAAGATCTGTTTATAGCACAGGAGGTAGTCTAACTGATTTTCCCCAATATTCCACTGCTTGTTATATTGAGTTTTATGGCTGTAAAATTTGGGATAAAGACATTTTAATACGAGACTTTTATCCTGCAAAAGATTTTGAAGGAAAAATCTGCCTTTATGAAGCAATCAATAATGAGTTTTATTATGATATAAATAACCGTCTGCTTATTGATTATTAATGAGTAATAATATGCTATACATCCAAAAAGACATCAAATTCTGGAATACCGAAGACATTCTTCCGGTATCCTACAAGACAGGCACCACTCCCGAAGAGTTTGAAGAGGGTGCTTACCTCCTGCTCAACGAAGAGCAGGAACAGTATCATAACGATTATCCGGATGCTTCCCCGTTGGAATGTTGGTATATGGCACTGACACCGGAACCACAGCCGACACCGGAAGAACTGCTCTGGCGTGCCCGTGATGCCAAACGGCAGGAAATCTACGACAAAGACATCCATCATTATTATATTGATAAACAGGACGCATACGTTTCGAACACTCTGCAAGTGAAGGATAAGTGTGGCCGGCAGGAAGAAGTCGAAGTAGGCGGTCATCTTTACGCCTCGAATATCTTAATGGTTGCTCTTGACGAAATAGCGGACTATTCGGAGCAATGCGGCAAGGTGACAGACAGCTTGCTATCCCGTATCGATGCCGCCCAAACAGCCGAGGAGGTCGAAGCTATCGTGGTGGAAGGCTATCCTGAAATGATCCATACAACAACGGCAGCCTTGCAAACTAAGGCAGATAAGGCAATCGCTAAATCCCCGGAAGCGCAGGCAGTGACCTTTGCCCGTGCGATGATGAACAGCGTGTCTCTCACAGCCAGCCAAGCGTTGGAGATGCAGGTCTTATTCCCCATTTGGGGTGAGAAAGATGCGGAGTTTGGCAAGGAAGTTGAAATAGGCTTCCGGCTTCGAGTAGTGGAAGGAGAAAGCGACACTTTGTTTGAAGTGATACAAAAGCACAAGCTGCAAGCCGACTGGAAACCGGGCATAGAAACTGCTTCACTGTATAAGATCGTTGAAGCTGAGCACGCAGGCACGCTTGATGATCCTATTCCATACGTGCAGGGTATGGCATTCGAGAAAGACAAATATTATGAACAATACGGTGTGATCTATCTCTGCATTCTGACAACCGTTACAGGTTATCCGAACGACTTGAAAGACTTGCCCACAATTGTACAGGAGGTAAAGCAATGAAACAGGTTATGTTATTAAAAGTTAAACGGGGGGGGGGGTAAAATGCTCTCTAAATAAAGAAGTTACGACCTCTTATCGTAAGAAAGGAGGGCGTAGATGAGACGGTCGATGATGGGACGGAAGAAGTTGCAGTTGTTCACCAAGAGGTTCTATCCTGCCGGGAATTATACCTGGATCGTACCTAAAGGATGTAGGGAGGTTGATGTGTTTCTTGTCGGAGGAGGGGGTGCAGGACATAATGGAAGCGGTGGAGGTGGCGGCTATACTAAAACCTTCAAAAAAGATACATCCGGATGGAGAGACGGTGATGCTATCTCTGTTGCACCGGGTCAGTCAATTCCGATAACAGTTGGGAAAGGAGGAATTGGAGGGTATTCTGAAGTTGCCCCCAACGGTGGATACTCTCAATTCTTAAATTCAAGTTATAGAGCTAATGGCGGAAATGGTGCGGGTAATGGTTATCCAGGCGGAAGTAATGCCGGAGCATATACTGGTGGCAACGGCGGAAGTGGCGGAGCAGGAGATGATTCAGATACGGCTAAAGCGGGTTCTGATGGATCTAACGGAATAGGCAGCCGCAATGAAAATGGCTCTCTCTATCCAGCTGGTTCCCTATATGGCGGAGGAAAGGGTCAAAGGCATACAACCCGCGATTTTGGCGAACCTACTGGGAAACGAAATGCCGGAGGTGGTGGTTCAGACAGAAATATAAATGGGGGCATGGGTGGAGAATCCGATTACGACAAAGGATGCGGAACTGGAAATGGCAATAGAAAAAGTGGCGGTTACGGTGGTGGCGGTTGTGGTACTTACGGTAACGGCGGTGATGGCACTGTCCTGATCCGCTATTGGGCTTACGAAGAATGATCTGCCGTTGAAAAAGATGAAACAAGATATTAACGACTAAAAAATAGGAGATAAAGTCATGAGAAATAATTGTTTACAAATGTTAATGGGGGGGGGTAAACACCTCTTAACTAAAGTATCTGACCGACTTTCGGAGGAAAGGAGGTTGGTATGATAAGATCGATGATGGGACGGAAGAAAGTAGACAAGAATACTTTGCTGTTGCTACATTTTGATGGATCATTGAAAGATGAAGTCTCAGGCAAGCCTTATGTTGGTAGTAATATGTCCTATGTAGTGGGAAAATTCAAGAATTGCGTTTCGTTTTCAGGAAACGGGTATGTAAAGGTAAGTGGAACGAATGCCATAAACGAGTCCCTATATCCAAACTATACCGTCGATTTTTGGATTAAACTGAAAAGTGGTGTGAGAAACGGTATAATGTCAAAAGGCAATGGTGGTGGAAGTTACAGCTTTGATATAATGGAGGAATCTGACGGACGCATTTTCTTTGGATTGCAGTATGGTGGAACCCGAGGGGATGCAATATGCTATTTTACGATGCCACGGGATCAGTGGGTTCATCTTGCGATCGTCAGGTCACAATCTCGATATTGGAAAGTGTATGTAAATGGAGTGTATGCGTCTGGTTTCACATCAACGATGGTTTCAGGGTACTATAGTTCTTTAATGATCGGAAAATATCGGGATTATGGATTGTATCTGAACGGTATGATTGACGAGTTTCGCATCAGTAATATTGCCCGTTGGACATCAAACTTCACTCCGCCTGCAAGGCCGTATTAATAAATTAGTGACACTGTCTTTGGGCTGTCACAGCAGAAAGACAGCAAATGTATATTCAGAAAAAATTATTGATAATCGCCAACCCCAGGTTGGGTATTTTCTTTTAAAACAAATGGAGATATAAAATGTTCGGTGGCGAAAGAATAATAAAACAGCCTCCAGGCTATCACAGATTGGAGGCTGTAAAAAAAAGAAAATTAGGGGACCGAGGGTCTCCGGAAACAAAGTTAAACATTAAAGTTTGAAAATCATGTTATTATTAATTATTTCTTTTTTGGTTATAGCAGTTTATACGGCAGCAGTTTGTATAAAGGCAAAAGGTGTACCGTACTCAATTAGTGCGACGTATTATACTCTTGATCATAAATTGATCTTTGGAGCAAGCATGGCACTGACGGCTATGTTCCTATTCCCGGTCATTTGGGAAATGAGTACAACCTTTACTATGCGGTTGCTGGCGATCGCAGCCTGTATCGGTTTGATTGGTGTCGGTTTGGCTCCTGATTTCAAAGACACTTGGATAAACCGCATTCATTGTGGATCGGCGGCATTGACGTTGCTTTCTTCTCAGCTATGGGTTGGCTGCACGTCTTTCTGGTGGGTTCTTATTCCGGTGTGGCTGGCTTTTATCGTTTACACGGTAATAGGCATGAGTAAACGGTTGAGTGGTAATATATGGCAGGACTTTGTATCAACGAAGCCGATGTTCTGGTGTGAGATTGCAGCGTTGTCTACGACTTTTGGCGCGTGTGGACTTGCGCTTTAGAAATCTACCATAAACAGAACATCTACCTTATATATTAAAACACGACAACCGGTAAAATGTCATATATCCGGTTGCCGTGTTTTTTATTGCCTAAAAATAAGTAGGTTATTTAGCAGTATGGAAATAAAGCGCGGAAATACGGTAGTTTGTGACGTTTATCTGAAGGATAATAGTTATACGGTCGAAGAGATTATGGGTGAGGACACTCTTACCCTGAATTTTCTTTCCCGAAATGTGGTAAACCTTCAAATCAACGACTATATAGACTTTGAAGGGACAAAATACAAGATCCGGCATAATGAGAAGGTGACGAAAAAGGAGACATCTCTTGGTTGGGAATATACCGTTCAGTTCTATTCAAGTCGGTACGACCTTTTGGATGCAGAGTTTTTCCTTCATGGTACACCGGAGCGGAAAAAGAACTTCGACTATTACACCGGTACCGCCCGTGACTGGCTAATCCTATTTGTCAAAAACATGAACCGTACAGGATCAGATTGGGTGGCCGGATCCTGTATCGAATCCCGGATGGTTACCCTTTCTTTCAAAGATAAGAAAGTCGGGACGGTACTTGACGAACTCATTAAAGAATTGAATACGGAATACTGGATATCCGGTCAGACAATAAATATCGGCAGGAGGGAGTATTCAAGCAACGGCCTTGTCTTGGCACAGGGCGAAGGAATGGGTTTTACTGAACTGGAAGTGTCCGCTGTTGATGATACGCCACCTGTGACGGTTTTTTATCCATACGGTTCAGACAAGAATCTCGGTCCCGATTATGGTGCTGATTATCTTCTTCTGCCTGATGGCCGGCTCTCTATCGAAAAGAATGTAGAGAAGTACGGCCGGATAGAAAAGTCCATGCAATTCGACCATATCTTTCCGAAAGGAGAGTTTGCCGTAACAGAAAAGATCGACGATTACACTCTGAAAGCTGCCGGTATGGATTTCAATCTTACCGATTGCCTGTTGGACGGGGTGGAAGTGGTCGTTACATTCCAGGATGGCGGCTTGGCTGGCTATGACCTTGCAATCGTTGAAGACAGTTGGGACAATGACTTGAAACAGTTCAAACTAAAGCAGAATGACCAGGAAAACGCCTTGAAAGTTCCCGGTGACATTAATTTTTCTGTCGGTGACAAGTTTATCCTTACCGGCCTGAAAATGCCGCAAAGCTACAGGGATAACGCTTCATTACAGCTACAGGAAGAGGCGCAAGCATGGTTGGATGGCAAGTGCGAGAAACGCATCCAGTTACGAGGAAAATGTGATGAAATTGTTTTTCGTCTGCAAAACATCTTTATCGCCTGTGGCCAGATGGTTGGCGTATATTCTGAACAGTTGGATATCGATCGAGAGATTCGTGTTACCAAAATAAAAAGGTATATCGAGAAAGACGGTACACCTTCATACCGGTATGAACTTACCTTGTCCGATTTCCTTGAATCGAATGGTTTTAAGGATCTGGTGGATGATGTGAATAAAGTGCCGGAAGAGATTGAGGATGCGGTTAAGCCGGTTCGGGAACATACGAAACGTTCATGGCGGGACGTGATGGAAACTTTGGGCATGATGTTTGACCCGGAAGGGGATTATTTCACTGAACTTATCAAGCCGTTGGCCGTGCATACGGCTCAACTTATCGTCGGCACCAATTCCCAGCAGATGGAGCTTATAGGGATGAAGTTTATTCCGAATGCGGACAATGATGCCAACTATTTCAAGAATACGACAGGAAAGTTAGTACACTTTACCGTTAGCGAGGAAATCCGTGAATGGGCTATTCCGGCGGCTTCTTTCCGGCTGAATAATTCGCTTGCCTATTATGTTTATGCCAAATGTCCAAAAGAAGGAACAAATGGCTCAATATATGTCAGTGAACGGCAGATAAAGTTAGAGGATGAAACAGGGTTCTATCATTTCTGGGTAGGGGTGCTCAATACTCCGGAGGATGGCGTACGCTCTTGGCTTCCGAATTATGGATACACTGAGATTGCCGGCCAGACGATCACGACAGGATTGATAAAGGACAAGTTAGCCCGATTGGTGATTGATCTGGTGAATGGGACTATAACCGGACCTGTGATATTCAAATCCGGAACATCCGGTTATAATAACATTTCCGACCGTCCTAACCTTCAACCGTTGTATGATGGGGTAAATGATGCCCTGACGGATGCAGAGAATGCGTC
>CDZA01045039.1_pt1 | contig 15662 bp, 22 predicted proteins | sample 554881 | NCBI WGS metagenome assembly CDZA01 (sample SAMEA3182082, study PRJEB8094) | gut metagenome | biome: human; feature: gut; material: Stool; isolation source: human stools | place: Canada | collected 2012-12-04
TATCCGCCTGCGGTGTACGGCAAAGCGGGTACTACGATATCGCTCTTATATAAGGGTGACGCCAACTATGCAGTGCTATCCAATATCGGCAGTGCAGACACGGCGCTGTGCGGATGGCGGATGATACGATTAAAAAAATCATCGTCAGAGCCGTCTGCTTGGCAGCCGTTTGAGTGGGAGCATCCCCCCATGCAGTTGGGCGTCGAGTACCGCACCGTGGAGCGATACAACGGAAAGCCTGTGTATGTCAAAGCGGTGAACTGCGGCATGTTGGTTGGGGATAAATCCGTGGAGCATGGAGTAGCTAATATGAAAGCCTGCATTGAAATCAATGGTTGTGCCGGCCCACAGAACTTGGTCGGGAACGCAAGTACTGGATCAATTACTGTTGACTCGTCTGTCATTAAAACTGTGGTGTACAGCGATATTCCACATGAAGATTCCATCGTGATTATCAAGTACACCAAAACCACGGATTAAGGAGGCACCATGAAGATCATCAAATACCAGTTGGCAACAGAGATCAACCACGGCACCCCTGAGGAACCGGACATCGAGACGGTGTTAACTGCTGTTGTTGTGTCCTATACAGAGGAGGCTTACGCCATCGCCCAGGCGGAGGCATACCAAGGGCAGATTACCGTGGAGGACGATGGACAGCCGGAGCCGGAACCGGGAGCCGAGGACATTACTCTTGATATGCTGGCAGACCATGAGGAACGCCTGTGTATGTTGGAACTCACCACAACCACTGTATGACAGGAAAGGAGCAGGACCATGACAACTGTATACAATCTTTGCAAGCTGCTGATTGACCGGGGCCGCACTGACGGCCTTCAGGAGAAGATGGACGTGTATCTCGCCGCCGACAGGCTGACCCCGGAGGAATACAGCGCCCTCAGTAAGATGCTGACTGCGGAGGCGGCAGAGTAAAATGGACGAGAAGTGCATCCTGGACCCGCAAAGGGATTGCCTGGGCCTCCAGAAAGCCAACATGCTGGAAAAGCAGATGTCGGAATGGCGGGAGGCATCCCGCAGCACCCACAAAGAACTCTTTGACCGGATGCGGGAACTGGAAAAGGCGGAGGCCGCCCGGAATGAGCAGTACGACAATATCATGGAGAAGCTGGACCGGCTGATCGCATGGCAGGAGGCCGAGCAGGCCAAGCCGAAAAAGCGGTGGGAGGCCATCGTGGACAAGTCCGTGTGGGCGGTTCTGGCGGCTGTGATTGCGTTTGTTTTGGCCCGCATTGGGCTGTAAAAAAGCGACGCCCCCGAAGGAGCGCCGCGAGTGCCCCGATATGGAAAAAAGTAAAACCACATCAATAAGGAGGGGGGCACACCTGCATCTTACATCATCATCAACCGGCGGTCAAGCCGGAAATTTGAAAGGAGCTACCAATCATGAACAAGACCATCAATAACATCATCGATGACTTCAAGAGCGGCAAGATTACTGTGGAGGATGCCAACAAGCTGCTGGTTGAGGCTGGCGCCGGATTCTCCCTGAACCCCGAAAAGAACCCCGATGGCGGATGGACCGAGGCAGAGATGGCGGAGGGATTCCTTCCCGGCGAGGAAAAGGAGCCTCTTCCGGACAAGGTAGACATGGGCCGAAATCAGGCGCTTGCCGGACAAGTGGTTCGCCAGAATACCAAGCGCGGAAAGTTTGATGTGACCTATGATGCAGACGGTTATGCCGTCAAGGCCATCCGAGTGTAATCGGGAGGTCTGATATGGACATTTCCTCTCTTGGCATCACCGGAGTGGCGGCTATCACCGTCATCTGCCTGCTGATTGGGCAGGGCGTGAAAGCGTCCTCTCTGGACAGCAAGTTCATCCCTATCATTTGCGGTGTCTGCGGTGCTGTGCTGGGTGTGGTAGGTATGTTTCTCATGCCTGACTTCCCGGCCACGGACTACATCACTGCGGCGGCTGTGGGCATTGTGAGCGGTCTGGCTGCTACCGGAGCCAACCAGGTAATCAAGCAGCTGGGAAGTGACAGTAAATGAGCTACACGATAAAGGAGCAGCTGGCGAACTCCGGGAACTATGGCGGTTCCCGGAATGCCAGCCAAATCCGGTATCTGGTGTACCACTACACCGGGAATGACGGGGACAAGGCGGCAAACAACGCCGCGTACTTCCAGCGGAACATCGTCAAGGCCAGTGCCCATTACTTTGTGGACGATACCACCGTATATCTGTCCGTCCCCGATCTGAAGATTGCGTGGTCCGTCGGCGGCAGCAAGTACGCCAACGCCGACAAGACTGGCGGCGGCACCATGTACGGCGTCATCACCAATACCAACTCTATCAGCATTGAGATGTGTGACACCATCCGGAACGGTGTCTATCAGGCCAGCGAGGCAACCCTTGCCAACGCTGCCGCTCTGGGCCGGGAGCTGATGGAGAAGTATCACATCCCCATTGAGAACGTGTACCGTCACTTTGACGTGACTGGGAAGCACTGCCCGTCGTACTTGGTGAACGCCCAGAAGTGGGCAGAGTTCAAGAAGAGACTGGAGGTCAAGATCATGGACAATACACCCAGCGGCGCCCACAAGGAGGGCGTGGAATGGGCCGTAAAGAACGGCATCCTGACGGGCAACAGCGAGGGAGACCTGATGCTCTCCCAGCCCGTTACCCGGCAGCAGATGTGCACGATGTTGCATCGGCTTTGGGAGCTGATCGAAAGGACGTGAAACTGTGGCAACTGCCCGTGTCAGATTACCGGATAGCCTGGATGGCCTTATGCGCTCCGAGATGGAGACGGCCATCCGGGAAGCTAATCTTGGGAACGACGATACGGACATTGCCCGGCGCTACCTGATCGACCAAGTCCCGCAGATCGACATTGCAGCGGAGTTCGGCTGGGAGCGGTCAACCATCTCTTATCGACTCAAACGGATTCTCCGCAAAGTTGAAAGCACAGCTCAAAAACTACATTTCACATAATTTCACCTAAACCCCGCTTGGGAACCACCCAGGCGGGGGCTTTTTTTGCGAAAATATCATCAGGAGGACGTAAGGAACAAGGGCTGGTACACGTCGCCGCCCTCCTTGCGGCCTCCTGATTTCAATGATAAGGACGTGTTTTAAGTTGATTCTGAATGGTTCAGAACTGGTGGCCCGGTTGGTGGCCTGTGGCTTCACGCAGTCCACAGCAAGAGACACCTGCGAGAAGTATGCGGCGGAGGGAGATTTCTCCGGATTGGAACGGTTTATCCGGCAGAATGAGCTTTTGTATGACGACCGAAAGCAATATGTTTGAATTTTACAATCCGAACCCCTACGAGAAAAATGTGGGGGATTGCACCGTCCGGGCCATCTCGAAGGCGCTGGAGCAGGACTGGTACAGGACATATCTTGGCCTCTGCATTGAGGGCGCTGTGAGGGGTGATATGCCAAGCGCCAACGCCACATGGGGCGCTTACCTCCGGCGGCATGGCTTCCGGCGGGACATGGCGCCCGAGGATATGACCGTGGCGGAGTTTGCGATGGGGCATCCAAACGGGACTTACATTCTGGCCCTGTCCGGCCATGTGGTATGCCTGCAGGATGGTGTGATCTACGATACATGGCACAGTGAACACGAAACTGTGCTGTACTACTGGCAGAAAGGATGACGTGAGATGCCGAACTATCCCTATTACTATCAGCCGTACCAACCGTATCAGCCGCCTATGGCGGACCAGCTGACGCAGCTGCGGCAGTCCTATCAACCCATGCAGCAGCCGCAGCAAGCCCCGGCATCTCCGTCTATTGTGTGGGTGCAGAGCGAGATGGAGGCGGCAAATTATCTGGTGGCGCCTAACTCTGCCGTTACCTTGTGGGACAGTAACGCCCCAGTGGTCTATCTCAAACAGGCGGACGCAAGCGGCAAGCCCAGCATGAAGATATATGACCTTGTAGAGCGCAATCAGAGGCCCGTACAGGCCCCGCAGGCTCCAACGGTAGAGTATGCGCCCCTGTCCCGCTTGGAAGCGTTGGAGGCCCGCCTGGATGCGCTGGCGGCAAAAGATAAGGAGGATGCAGAATGAACCCGTTTTATCAGGCTATGGGCGGCAACAGACAGCCCAACATGATGCAGCAGTTTCAATCCTTCATGCAGCAGATGCGGGGCAAAGACCCCAACGCCATGATACAAGAGATGGTATCCTCTGGACGCATTTCCCAAGATCAGCTCAACCAAGTCCAGAATCAGGCCCAGCAGATGCAGGGCATGTTTGAGGGGATGCGGGGTATGTTTGGGAAGTGAAGAAGTGAACTTCACTTTCCGCAGAATGTGAAGTGAATTTGCAAAGTGTACTTACCATTTTCAAACCATTAATCAAAATCCCGGCCGGGTTTTGAAAATAAATCTACAAAGGAGATAACACAATGAGTCTTTCTTCTGACGGCGCTGTGATGACCATGCCCGTGACTCCTGCCTACCAAGGCGGAAACGGCGGTTTCGGCGGCTGGGGCGGCGATTGGGCCTCCTGGATTATCCTGTTTTTGATCTTTGGTATGTTCGGCTGGGGCGGCTATGGCGGCGGCTGGGGTGGTAACTCCGGCAATGGCCTGGGCTCTCCCTCCGGTCAGGGCTGGGCCACCAGGGCCGACATCAACGAGGGCTTCGCCCTGAACGGTCTCCAGAACGGCCAGACCTCCATCCGGGATGCCGTGAGCAACGGCTTCCATGGCGTGGATACCGCTGTGTGCAACCTGGGCTATCAGACGCAGGCGGGCTTTAACGCCCTCGGCGCCCAGCTGGCGCAGTGCTGCTGCGATACTCAGCGGAGCATTGACGGTGTCCGCTATGACATGGCTACCCAGGCTTGCGATACCCGCAACACCATCCAGTCCAGCACCCGCGACATCATCGACAACGCCAATGCCAACAGCCGCGCGATCCTGGACTTCCTGACCCAGGACAAGATCGCTACTCTGACGGCTGAAAACCAGAGCCTGAAGTTCCAGGCTTCTCAGGCGGCGCAGAATGCTTTTATTACCGCTAACCAGGAAGCGCAGACTGCCGAGCTGATCCGCCGCATCAATCCCATGCCTGTCCCGGCCTATCAGGTGCCCAATCCTTATGCCGGATGCGGCTGCAATCCCTGTGGCTGCGGCTGCTAAAACCCAATACATCAACTTGTAAGAAAGGCTTACATGTTCGGCCCCGTGCCGATTTTGAACCATGCGGCGGGGCAACAGCCTCGCCGCTATCTTTTTGAAAGGAATGAAGTTTATGGCTGAATACAGCAACAGCGCAATCGTAACCGTTGCCGCTGGTCAGAACGTGCCTTTTACTGAGGAGGCCAACACGGGCAAGCCCTGCATTGTGCATCGGGAAGGCGCTGGGCTGGTGACTCTTCGCGGGCTTACGAACCAGTGCCGCGCGAAATTCAAAGTCTCCTTTGGAGCGAATATTGCTATCCCTACTGGTGGGACCGTGGAGGCCATCACGGCAGCGATCTCCATCAATGGTGAGGCGCTGAACGCTTCCACCGCTACCATCACCCCGGCTGCCGCAGAGGATTTCTTCAATATTTATGTTTCCGCTGTGGTAGATGTCCCTCGCGGCTGCTGCGTCACTGTCGCCGCAAAGAACACCAGCACACAGCCCATCCTCGTTGCCAACAGTAATTTTATTGTTGAGCGCATCGCGTGAAAGGAGAACCGATATGGAATATCTGTATGACCTGAAAGAAAAGCTCTGCAAGGAGCTGGAGGAATATGCCCAGAAAAGCAACATGAACGCCGGGGACCTGGAGATGGTCCACAAGCTGACGGATACCATCAAGAACGTGGACAAGATCATGATGCTAGAGGAGGGCGGTTACAGTCAGGCAGCCGACATGGACTCTCCTTCCAGCTATGCCAGAGGCTCCAGCTATGCCAACCGTGGCAAGCACTATGTCCGGGGCCACTACAGCCGGGACGGCGGCTACTCCCGTGACGGGCGCGGCGGATACAGCCGCGACGGCTACTCCCGTGCCCGCGGTTATTCCCGCAGTGAGGCGAAGGACTCCATGATGGAGCAGCTGGGCGCTATGATGGAGGATGCATCCAATGACCGGGAGCGGGAAGCGATCCGGATGTGCATGGAGCATCTCAATCAGGAATAATTCCCACAAAACAAGGGGGCCGCTTGCATAGCGGCCCCTTTTGTTGTATAATTGTTGTACAACTTGATAACAAGCTAGAGCGTTCAGCGCCAGAGTTCGGAGTGATCCGGGCTTTGGCGCTTATTTTTTTTGAAATTGAGGTGAAATTGATATGGCAGCTGCAGAGGAGTCTATCCGCGGGAAAACCAGACCGGATATGTCCAGAAACGAGGGACTGGCTGGGCAGACGGTCACGAAGGGAGACTATGAATATACCTACGATGATAATGGGTATGCGAAAAAGGCCATCAATGTCAAAAACAGACAGGAACGGGAACAGGAGGGGTATGGTGGAGGCGGATATTCCGGAGGCGGAGACTCTTCCTATTATGACTCTCTCCAGCCCACGGACCTTTCTGGATACCTGAATGACATGTACAAAGCCTACACGGACGCACAGCTGGCGGCTCTGAAATCGGCATACGAACAGAATTTGGCAGGTCTGCAAGCAGACGCGGAGAAAATTCCCGGCATTTACCAGGGCGCCCGGAATGAAGCGGCATCTCAGAATGATATTGCCCGAATGGCCTTTAATGAGTACGCAAACGCACGAGGCTTGAACACCGGAACCAGCGGGCAGGCGGCTCTTGCAAACTCCGCTGTGCTGCAAAGCAACCTCACGGACATCTCCACAAAGGAGTCCGATGCCATTGCGGAAAACGCCCTGCAACAGCAGCAGCTGGCGATTGAATACCGCAACGCGGCAGTGCAGGCGCAGGCGGAAGGGAACTACCAGATGGCCCAGGCCCTGTACAATGAGTATGTGCGGCAGGACAACGCCGCCATGCAGACGGCACAGCTTGCCCAGGAGCAGGCCAACTGGGAAGCGCAGTTCAACGCTGGAAACAGCCAGTGGCAGCAGCAGTTTGACGCTTCCCAGCAGGAGTATCAGGACAGCCTTTCGGCACAGAACCGGGAATATGCCTATAATCTGGCGATGACGATGCTGGCGGCGGGCGTGATGCCGGACACCAATACGCTGAACGAGGCTGGGATTTCCACAGCCGACGCGCTGAATATGCGGCTTGCTGCAATGTCTACTGGCGGTTCGGGCGGCGGGCGGGGAAGCTCTGGAAGAAGTTCTGATGTGGATGTGTCAAACGAAAATGAACAGGGAACGGTATCTTCTTCCGGCAACCTCCATAAAGCTGACCGGGATACAACCATCAAAAATGCCGTTGCTTCTGGGAAACTCGGCGGAGGCGGAATCTCTCCAAACGAATTTAACGCACTAGGGAAATCTTTGGCGGCGCAGCTGGCATCCGGTAATGAAAATGCCGCTTTGGGGAATGTCACAAACAGATGGGGCGAATTGTCCGTTTATCAGAAGCAACAACTAGCCGATCTGTTCGCCAAATATGACATTTCGTTGTCTAATTAAAGAGGTGAAACCATGCCGACATTTAAAAGGATCAGCACAGGTGAGACACTGACGTATGACCCTGATCCGGTAAGAAGTCGTCCGAATGTTGAGGCGATTACGACCAAGCCGAAAACAAAGGCCGGAAAGAATACCATTACCGGCAAGATCAGCAGCTCGGCAAAATCTCAGCGGAAAGTTGCCGAAGAAAAGACGAAGCCGGATACGCTTCTAAATATCCTGATGCGAGACACTGGACACATCAGCGAAGTGGTGGACAGCACCACCGGGCAGGTGATCTCCACACCGGAGGCGTCCCGCGGCGGGAGTATGCTCAAAGGCGCTGCACAGGGAACGGCGGCGGGCTTTACGAGTACCGGCGGGACCTTTCTGGACCTGCTGCGTTCTTATGATACTGCTGGCAGCTCCTACACCCGGCGGGCCAACCAGGAGGAAGAGAATGCAGCCCACTACCGGGAGATGTTGGAGCGTGGGACGCTGGATGATGGAACACCTATCACAGCATCCATGCGGCAGCAGTTGGAGATGCTTGCCTCCCGTGCAGACAGCCGTTCTACCGGATACCATGACGCAGCTGTGAAGCAGCACGCCCCCATTGCACGGGCCACTCAGGCCGTGTATGATACGGCGGACCGTCTTGCGGCCCAGTCGGCACAGAACATCGCGGAGGCAAAGGAGGGGCTTGGAAGTGTCGGTCAGTTCGCGGTGGACGTGGGTGTGGCCGGGACGCAGTTGGCGGGCGACGCTCTTCTGGCAGCTCTCACTGGAGGGAGTGCGCTTGTTCCAATGGCTGTCCGTGGCTTTGGCTCCGGGACGCAGCAGGCCCGGCAGGAGGGGGCGACGCTGGGGCAGCAGGTGGCCTATGGCGCGGGGAGCGCGGCGCTCAGTGTAGCGACAGAGAAGATCGCCAACGTGGCCGCCCCACTTCGGCGGACCTTTGGTTCCGGTGTCCTGGACAATGCTATCACAAAAGCAACCGGACGCCTGGGCCAGAGTGCGGCTGGACAAACGGTCCTTTCCGCATTAAGCGAAGGTGGAGAGGAAGTTGTGGAAGCATTGGTCCAGCCGGTGCTGCAGCGGATCACCTATGATAAAACCGCCCTGCAGCAATATCAGGACCCGGACTATCTGGCAGACACCATTTATCAGGGCCTGATTGGAGGCGCTTTGGGTGGTGCGCTTGGAGCTGCTGGAAGCATTGGCCGCAGGAGCGCCGAAAATGCCAATCGCCGGGCCACAGATGCCGCAGGAACGGCGCAAACGGAAACTGCACCCGTTTCCACCACCCAGGCACAGGAGGCTGCAGAGGGCACTACAGGCTTTTTGGAGCCAACGCTTGTTAGCCGTGTACGTCAGTCTATTCCGCATATCCAAAACATGAATCCGGTTGCCGAGGTTACTGGGACAGAAATCCCCCGAAGTGGAAAACTGGTGGATCGGCTTGCCTCTTTTGTCAATGCGATTGGGAATAAGGTCAATCGGCCCGGCTTTGGTGATGTTCTATTCTCCAGGGGGAGAATCAAGTCCAGCATGATCGGACATGGGACAGGCCCTTCCAAAATCGAGACATTTGCGGCCGTCCCGGATGTAATCCGAAACGGCCAGCAGATTGACTATCAACAGAACTGGAAAGGGCGCGGCTATGATACCTACACTTTCGCAGCGCCAATTACCTACCGGGGGCAGCCTACTTACTTAGGTGTCATCGTCACGAAGGACAGCGCCAGCAACCGCTACTATCTTCACGAGGTAGTGGATGCAAATGGAGACGTCATCTTTAGAAATGACGAATCCCCCGCATCTACACCAGACGGAACTTCTGCCCTTTCGGGTGACCTCGATACCGTAGTAGACGCGGGGGATGGTGCAGGAACAACACCGGGCACTGTCGACACCGTGACAGACGGGCGGGCCTCCCGAGGAGTTCCTGCTTCTAATACTACTATAGCACCCGGCGCGGAAAATGTCAATTCGGACGCTCTGGCGCAAATTCTGTTTGGGGATACCCGGCAGGAAACCGGAGACACACAGGCACCGCCAACCTATGACAACCTGGGCAGCGCCCAGCGGGGCTTCACCACCCCCGGCATGGAAGGGCAGGAGAGGACCAGCCGCCTTGCGGAGTCCATGCCGTATAATCAATATCAAGAAGCCGCCACCGGCCTTTCACGGGAGGACTATGCCAAGCTGTTCCGGTATGAAAGCCAAACAGAAGGGCGTTCTCTCAATCTGGCAGAAGAACTGGTGTACGCCGTTCGGGACGGCCAGCGGACCTTCCTGCGAGACATTGACGAGACGGCTTTTCATGAGTTGGTGCAGTCCCTAGATGATGCGACGGCATGGAATGCGCCCCAGATGGATGCCGCCCGGATGATCCAGCAGGAGCTGCAGGGCAGGTCCGCAAATCTGGAGATCCCCTCTGAGGAATATACGGACTTCCTGCGGATCATGCGGGAGCATGAGACTGCCACTGGTCAGGGCGTTCAGGCAAACGCCAAGTGGAGCCGCCGGGACAACCAGAACGGACAATCTTCGGAGCTGGAGGCGTGGGACAATCTGCAAAACTCCAATCTTTCCGAAGAAGAGAAGCGCAGCACCTTCCAACGGATTGTGAAGTGGGATACGGAGATCGAGCAGGCCGCAGAGCCGCAGCAGTTGAAAGACATTATCCTGAACGTTGCACAGCAGCGGGGCGTTTTGAATGGCTTAACTGGTCGGCAGAGCCGGATTATGACCGCGGTTGCAAACAGCAGCTTGGACTCCCTGACATTCGACCAGTTGAAGCAGTTCGCCTATGCATCCACCTCCTCCATGAGTACGGACGCAACACCGGCTAATGTGGGTCAGAAGATCAAGACTATCCAAATCCTGAACATGCTGTCCAACCCCAAAACTGCGGTGAAGAACATCACCGGAAACACGTCTTTCTACGGCCTGGACGCACTTTCCATGAAAGGAGCGGCCCTGCTGGATATGGCGCTGTCCAAAGTAACAGGGACCCGCAGCGTGGCCTATGAACGTTCCAATCTGGGGCAGGCAGCCAAGGCGATGCAAATGGCGATTGCAGAAATCACCATGGACGTAGACATGGGCGGTAATCAGAGCCGGTACGGCACCAGCAGCCGCCGGACCTTCAAAGCCAGCGGAAACTTTGTGGACCGTGTAATGTCTATGCTGGAGCGGAACCAAGCGTACCTTTTGAATGCCACAGACGAATTCTACAAGGGCCTTGCCCGCAGCAATGCGAGCCGTACCCAGGCGCTGGTCGACCAAGGGAAGATCAAGACTACTGACAAGGACTATGCACAGAACCAAGCTGACGCACTTGCACGATACCGGACGTTCCAGGATGACAGCAAACTTTCTCTTGCGATCCAGCAGGTACATGATGTACTGAATATGGTTGCTGGCATTGGTGACAGTGGACGGAGCATCCGCGGCCGTACAGTCCATGCCTTCGGAGCTGGTGACATTGTGGCGCCGTTTACTCGGGTAGCCGGAAATCTGGCATCTCGCGGTTTGGAGTATTCTCCCGCGAACGCTGTCAAGGGTATTGTGGAGATGGGTAAAACCGTGGCGCAGGCTGTCAGCGGTCAGAATGTGGACCCGGCTGCACAGGCCCGGGCCGTCTCTGACACTACCCGGGGCCTCACCGGAACCGCCATTGCTTACGGATTTATGCTTTTGGCCCAGTCGGGGCTTCTGTCTCAGGCAGGGGACGAGGATGATCCGGACGTGGCGGCGCTGAATTCCAGCGAGGGCATCACGGGGACCCAGTTGAATATCTCTGCAACGGAACGGGCTTTGTCTGGCGGAAGCACAGAATGGCAGAGCGGAGACACCCTGATCGACCTTTCCTCCATCGAGCCGCTGAACCTGTTGATGAACCTGGGGACGGAGATGGCAAAGAGTGAAGGGAACCCCATCGTTTCTTCTTTTAATGCTGTGCCGAAATCCTTTATGGATGCAACTGCGGAGCTTCCGGTGATGCAGTTCATTGGGAATGCGGCAACGGACATCATCAAATATGGACAGGACCCACAGGAAGTATTACTGCAGGAGGGGGCAAACACGGTAGCTTCTTCCCTGATACCAAACATTCTGCGGTCTACGGCCCGTGGGCTGGATGACCGACCCCGCAATACCTATTCCGGGGATACGCTCGGAGAGCAGGTTGTGGACAGCGTGAAGAACAGCATCCCGGGTTTGCGAGAAACCCTGCCGGGGTCTGTCAACCCACTGGGGGAGGAAAAGCTGTATCAGGGGAGCACTGCGGACCGCCTGCTGAACGCGCTGCTGAACCCGGTGGGAGTCAATACCTACGACCAGAGCGAAGTGTCTCAAAACATGGAAGCGCTGCGCGAGCGGACGGGGGAGACCTCCTTCTATCCTTCTAAGAGCGCCCCATCGGAGCTCTCGTACACAAAAGATGGCAATACCTATAGCAAGTCCTTGACCTACGAGGAGCGGCAGGACTATCTCCGGGATCGCGGCGCCGTCGCACTGACTACGCTGTCCTCCATGATGGGCAGCAGCGCATACAAGAGGGCGAATGATACTACCAAGACGGAGCTTTTGGACCTCTGTAATGACTACGCCAGCCAACGGGCAAAGAAAACGATTCTGGGAGCCGACAGTGTTCCGGCATGGGTAAACAACGCAGAGACAGCGCAGAACGATCTTGGAATATCTCCAGCGGAATACTTGGCCCTCTATCATCAGTACGGCGCCGAGATCATGTCTGGGACGGCTTATGAGAAAACGAAGCAGGCAGTGGCTGCCGGTCTGACTGTCGAACAGTATGCGGATATGAAGAACGGAATTGATGCGGACAAGAATGGGTACAAATCCAAAAGTGAGGCCAGGGCTTATCTGGATAGCCACAATTTCACCCAAGAGCAAAAGGCGGACCTCTGGACAATCATCAACAAGAGTTGGGAGAAAAATAACCCCTACGCATAAGAGAAGCCCCGCCAGACGGCGGGGCCTTTTCTCACTGTTTGGAGATGATCGTTTTCAGAACCGGAACAACGCTTTCGTAGTATCGGAAGGACGGGACTTCCTTTCCGGGGCAGTTCTTGGCAACGTCATTGACCCATGCCCCGTACTGCTTCGTTTTCAGGTGGTTGCGGTTGGCGAGCATCCCGACCTTGTTTGCGGAGATTCCCAGTTTTTCGCCGATCTCCTGTGCTGAGTAGGTCTTTTCCCCGATATAGGGCAGGGGGAGCAGGTATTCCCCGGTCAGCTCCTTGGTAGCGTGGGCCTGGAGAACCTGTCTGTAAGTACCGTCATACTCCTTCGCCAGGCGCTCCAGGAGCTGGGCCTTGCGGACGCGGATGCTCTCCATCTGGTAGTCGGTCATGGGCTTAGCTGTATAGTGGCCCGTCTTGCGGATACTAGGCAGCACCTCCGAAGTCACCCAGCGGCGGAACTTCTTGGCTCCCGGCAGCTTACTGGACAGAACCAGGGAATATAGGCCGGATTCGTTGATGATAGGCACACTCTGCTTTCCTCCGGGGGTGACCATTTCAGTCACCCCTTTATCTTCTTCATCCACATGGTCACGGATGGCCCTCTGTGGGTTCTGATACCCCAACGCCGCTGCCACGTCCTTTCCAACCAGCCACGGTTCTCCATTGATCTCCACAGTACGGACCTTTCCGAATTCGGGGTTGTTGAAAACTTTCAGTTCGTTCATTGGTCGGCATCCTTCTTTCCAAAATAGTCTTTGAATGAATCTACGGCAATCTCATAAGTCCAAGCCGCTGTTTCCGCATTGTTATTCCGTATACCCAGCCTTTGAATCTGTCCTTCGCATTTCTCGACGGCACATTCTCCGCATACATTGGCTATGCAGTCTTTATTGCACTTCATCCGCACCCCTGGCGACCTCCTCATGCTGTCCGCCCTCCCCGTCTCGCCTGTTCCATTTTTCGGTGATGCTCCTGACCGCTTCGCCCATATCAAAGCAGCAATTCGCCATCGGGTTTGCATAAATGCGCGTTTCTAGTCCGCACTCTGTGCATACGATAGAAAACTCTGCAACAGAAACCATAGTATTCAGTCTACAGAGCATTACTTCTCCGCCGCAATGCGGGCAGTTCTTTAGCTTAAGCATGATTGCCCCCCTCCCCGTCGTGGATGGAACCGATGACTTCCCAATTACCGCCGTGAATGCAATATCCGCTTGTGTACGGTTCTCCCAAAAAACCCTTTTCTATGTCATCTTCCCATACAACTGGTTCGTCATAAACTTTATGCTTTCCGTAGTAATCGGTTTCTCGTCTTACAACATCCCCATCAAAAATCTTCTTCCCGTTCTTGTCGGTCAGACCGGTGTACTGGCAGACCGTGGAGGGGTCGACCTCAATCCCATAGAACGCAGAGGCATACATTGGAATGATATAGTGCTTTTCTTGCCCAACTGGCCCAATACAGCAGTAGAATCCATCTACACATTCTCCATTATCCAGCCGCTTGGCTTTGAAAAGGATTTCTCTCATTGGGCACCTCCGATGATCTCGTCAAAGGTATATACCTGACCCTTTTCAACAGACGGGAACAGATGTCTGGTGATTACTTCTCTCTGAAAATATGTGCCGTCTACAATTTCCAGGCACTGCGTCCATGCACCATCGTATTTTATTGCATTGATCTCCGGGAACAAAACTTTGATCGCCTTTGCCCTCTCCGCCTCCTGCTGGGTGAAGCGGGGCTTGCGGATGATGCGGTCGGGGTGGTTGATAAGGTCGCACACTCGGTCAGCATCCATCGCCGATCCGATGTTTGTCCGTATGATGCCAAGTAAATCTACATAGGCATCTTTGTACGGGCCAGCGTCAAACTTCTCTTCCGGGGCAACCCCCAGCACCTCACAAATTCTCGGCTTGTCCATGTTGGTCTCCTTCTCTTTCGCCTCTCTGATCGCTTTGGCCGGGTTTAATACTTCTAGTGATTGCGAATAAAACATACTATCCTCCTTTTCATCCTCCACCACCTCGAACCCCATCAGGCGGGCGGCTTCGATGGGGTGGGCCTTTATCCATTCTGCACACGGTTCTCCTTTGGCTGCATCTTCCATTGGGCACTTGTCCCAGAAACAATCATGAGCCATGCAATACCCATCTGCTATCTCACGGATATTTTCAGAAACTTCCTGTCCTGTCTTTTTATCACGAAACTTCATGGTCGGCCTCCCTTCGCTGTCCCTCACTACAAAACTTAATCCGCAGACTGGTTCGGTTAAAAGGAGCATCATAAGCCGGGCAAGCGGTTGTATTCTTGTACGCGCATTCCATGCAGTAGCACCCTCCTGCGGCGTGAACCGGGTCGATGGTGGGGGCATTCTTTACTGTGGCCAATGCTTCCTCTGCACAGTCACAAAATCCCTCGGTGTAGTCCCCAAGCGGGCCACCACAGACCATAAACGGGTATTTTTGTTGAAGCGCATCTAAATCACCCAGCCTCATGTTCGTCCCCCTTCATCAAAGCGCCGCAAGAGGGGCAGTATCTTGACTTTTTACCGCTCCATTCTCCGCATTCACTACAGATCAATTTGTGTGTTCCGCTCGGCCATTTGTCTCTAACCCATCTCCCGTGCCTCACCTCCGCAACGTCAGCGGCGGGGATACGAGTTATCACATCATTGGCACACTGGCAATACCCCAATGCCCTTATCAGCGCGTTCAGCGCAGTTACCCTCTCGATGTACTCCTTCATTCGCTCCACCTCCGTTCGTGATCGTCCACAATCCGTTGAATGATTTCCAACTCTTCATCTGTCAGCGTCCGGTTCCACGCAATGGAGAAATCGCCCGTACACCGATTCGGGCAGGCCGTACACTCGCAACGGTTGGCGTTGCTGGTATCATTCACCCTGAATGGGCAGCTGTGGTTATAGCAGTCAGTTCTAATCCCTAATTCCCGTTCGACAAATTCAGTGGGATACATCGGCGGTATAGTTTTATTCTCCATCCTGCTCCCTCCGTAGTGCGGCTTCCTCGCGGGTGAGGAAAACGGTCTCGCCAAAATCTCCAGGTGTCAAATAACCGTTCCAAATCGGATATGTAATCTCTCCATCTGCGTTAATTTGTACGCCATCAAGACGGCTCACGCTCGGACAATCATCTCC
>CDZA01008731.1_pt1 | contig 15606 bp, 10 predicted proteins | sample 554881 | NCBI WGS metagenome assembly CDZA01 (sample SAMEA3182082, study PRJEB8094) | gut metagenome | biome: human; feature: gut; material: Stool; isolation source: human stools | place: Canada | collected 2012-12-04
GTGTAGAATTGGTCAATAGTTGTATGGACTAACACTCTAACAAGGCTCAGAGCCGATAACTTTCTATCTGGTCTTTGCAACTATGTCGATGAGGTCCGAAACAGATCTTAGTCTTCAGACTGGTGAAATCTTTGGTTTACCTCTTCGACAGACCGATTCTACCTTTTTACAACAAAGGTACGAAACTGTCTTTAGCAATCATAGTTTTACCTTGATTATTTAACGTTTATGCGACTGCGTCGCATTCTTCTGCAAACTTAGAGTGAAATCTGTGGGAGAACACCGCAGCATGCCGCACCCTATACGATCGGCAGCGAGATGCCCTGTATCTTCTGATAGATATCGAGCGCGAAGATGTCGGTCATGCCCGAGATGAAGTCGATGACAGCCATGACACGCGTCTCGAAGTCGTCGCTGTTGATGTCGTACTGACTGCTGAAGCGCTTGCGCAACTGCTCCGAGTGGAACTTGCCGGGCTCGGTGGCAGCCTCGATGAGCGTATCCATCAGCGTCTCCATAATCTTATAACCCGACAACTCCACGTCGAGCACCGGCTTAGAGTTGTAGATGCGCTGCACGCTCACCTCGATGCAATGGCGGTAGGCGGCGCTCACGAGCGGAGACACATGGTCAATGAGCGAGCCCTGCAGCGAGCCTTCAAAAATCTCCTGTTCGTGCTGCACGAACGCCTTCGCACACTCGCTCTCGAGCAGTCCGATGGCGCAAGCACGCATATACACAATCTTCTCGTTGTTGTCGGTGATGCCCTCCTCGTCGATGCGGTTGAGGATATGGCGGCGTGCGTCGTCGCCGAAGAAGCCCAGCAGCAGACCGCTTGCCTCGTCGTAGGAGAGGATGCGCAGCTTGTGAGCGTCCTCGATGTCCATTATCTCGTAGCAGATGTCGTCGGCAGCCTCAACAAGATACACCAGCGGATGGCGTGCATAGCGCAGCGGTTCGCCCTCAGCCGAGAGGCGCAGCATGCCGAGGTCGTCGGCGATGCGCTGGAACGCCTCCTGCTCGAAGCAGAAGAAGCCGAACTTGCCCTTCTTGCCAGCGCACTCGCTCGAGTAAGGATACTTCACGATGGAAGCCAGCGTAGAGTAAGTCATCACGAAACCGCCGTCGCGGCGTCCGTGGAAGCGGTGCGTGAGCAGTCGGAAGGCGTTGGCGTTACCCTCGAAGTGCGTGAGGTCCTCCCACATCTGCGCCGACACACGAGACTTCAGCGCCAGTCCCCTACCCTCGCGGAAGAACGCCTGTATAGCCTTCTCGCCGGAGTGACCAAACGGCGGATTGCCCATGTCGTGCGCCAGACACGCCGTGCTCACGATGGTGCCAAGCTCCTCGAAGAGCGTACCAGAGAGTTCGGGACGAACACGCTTCAAGGCTCGCGCCACGTCGTTGCCAAGCGACATGCCCACGCTCGCCACTTCGAGCGAGTGAGTCAGTCGGTTGTGCACGAAGATGCTGCCCGGCAGCGGGAACACCTGTGTCTTGTTCTGCATGCGGCGGAAGGGCGCCGAGAAGATAAGGCGGTCGTAGTCGCGCTTGAACTCCGAGCGGTCGTCGTGGCGCTCAGGGTGGCGCAGCTCCTGTCCGAGACGCTTGTTAGATATGAGTTGTTGCCAGTTCATTGCCATAGTGGTTTTGTTTTATCGTTTATAGCACAAAATTAAAACTATTATTCCGAATAGACAAGAAGATTGCGCAGTCGGCGTCGCCATTTCCAGTTTTTTAATACTCCAAAACGGCGTTATCTCGTTATAATTAAGTACTTTTGCAGTTTGAAACATTACGTCATAAACTAAAATAGAAACACATAATGGTAAAGATAAAGATAGTGAACCGCGGAACGCAGCAGCTTCCGGCGTACGCCACACCGCAGAGCGCAGGCATGGATCTGCGTGCCAACATCACCGAGCCCATCACCCTGCAGCCTATGGAGCGCCGCATCATCCCCACCGGACTGCACATTGCGCTGCCCGAAGGCTACGAGGCGCAGGTGCGTCCCCGTTCGGGCTTGGCCTTCAAGCACGGCATCACCGTGCTCAACTCGCCCGGCACCATCGACGCCGACTATCGTGGCGAGCTGGGCGTGCTGCTCATCAACCTCTCTACCGAGCCTTTCGTTATTGAAGCCGGCGAGCGCATCGCACAGATGGTAATCGCACGCCACGAGCAGGGCGAGTTCTGCCTCGTTGAGGAACTCGACGAGACCGAGCGCGGCGAGGGCGGATACGGACATACCGGAGTGAAGTAAGCCTCCTACGGTTAGCCCTCCATCGGCAACTCACTTCCAAACAATTAAAGAAGAAGAAAAATGAAGAAAATCATACTCTTTGCAATAGCTTTGGCAGCCATCGCCCATCTCTTCGCAATAGGCGGAGCGCGCACGGGAGCAGCAGTAGACCAGAAGTGCGACACGATGAGCATCTCAGCCGACTCGCTGCTGAAGGAGACGCCACTCTTCGACCGACTCTATCTCGACGCCGTGTGCCGACAGATAGACAGCGACTCCACTGCCTTCGACCTGCTGGAGCAATGCCGCAAGATGCGGCCCGACGCCGCCGAGGTCTACTACTCGCAGGCTATAGCATACGCCAAACGCGGCAACGACTCGCTTTCAATCGAGTATATGCGCCGAGCTGCCGAGCTGCAGCCCGACAACGACAACTATCTGGAGAACGTAGCCGAGACATACATACACCAGCGTGAGTACGACCGCGCCATCGAAGCCTACGAACAGCTCTACGCCCACCACCGCGACCGCAGCGACGTGCTCGAGATTCTCGTTCGCCTTTACGATGCGAAGAAAGACTATGCGAAGATGCTCTCCACCGTAGACCGCATGGAGCAGGCAGACGGACCGAGCGAGGACATCTCGTTCATGCGCATGGGCATCTACGAGCAGCAGGGCGACAAGAAGAACGCCTACCGCATACTGAAAGCGCTCACCGACGACCATCCCAACGAACCGTCGTACAAGGTGATGCTCGGCAACTGGCTCATGCAGCACGACCGCAAGAGCGAGGCGTTCAAGTGGTTCGAGAGTGCGCTGCAGGACGACAAGCAGAACGAGTTCGCACTGAACTCGCTTTACGACTACTACCGCAACACGGGCGACGACGCAAAGGCACGACAGTTGCGCGACGACATACTGTTCAGCAAGCAGACCGACATAAAGACGAAGCTGTCTATGCTGCAGCAGGCCATTCGCGAGAACGAGCAGGAGCAGGGCGGCGACTCGACCATCGTGCTCGACATCTTCGACCGCGTGATGCGCACAGCGCCGCACAACGCCGACCTGTCTAACCTCAAGGCTGTGTACATGCGTCTGAAAAAGATGCCGCAGGACAGCATCAACGCCGCATACGCCCACACGCTCTCCTTCGAGCCCGACAACCTGTCGGCACGACTCACGCTGACGCAGAACTTGTGGGAGGAGAAGAAGTGGAACGAGGTGGTCGACCTCTGCGACAAGGGCATACAATACACACCCGAGGAGCTTATGTTCTACTACTTTATGGGACTCGCCTACGTGCAGCAGGACAAGGACGCTGAGGCTTACGACGCTTTCAAACGCGGACTCAGCGCCGTCGACCTCAGCAACGCCGACGAGACACAGCGCACTATGGCGTCCGACATGTACGGACTCATCGGCGACATCAGCTACAGCAACGGCAAGTACGACGAGGCGTTCGGCGCATACGAGGAGGCACTGAAGATGAAGGCTGACAACGTGCAGGTGCTCAACAACTACGCCTACTATCTCTCGATGCAGAACACACGCCTCGACAGTGCGGCAGAGATGAGTCTGAAGACGCTGAAGGAGGAACCTACGAACGCCACATTCCTCGACACCTACGCCTGGATCCTGTTCCTGCAGAAGCGCTACGACGAGGCGAAGGCGTACATCGACCTCACTCTCGCCAACGACAAGGACCCGAGCAACGTGCTTTGGGAACACGCCGGCGACATCTATCTGATGACGGGCGACAAGCAGAAAGCCGTAGAATACTGGCAGAAGGCGATTGAGAGCGGAGGCGACAAGACTCAGCTCGAACGCAAGATAAAGACACGCAAGCTGAAGTAGTGCAACGATGCTGCCGTGGCATGCATACACCGAACAAAACAGAAAAGTCCACGAAACGAAACAGAAAACAATAATAAGATGAAGAAGATATCAAGATACGCCCCGATAGCCATGGCTATGTTGCTCATGGCTTCGTGTGCGAGCAAGAAGACCATCACCGACGGCACAAAACTGCCTTCGCTGCCACACGCACAGACCGAGAAGTCGGCTGAGAAGCAGTCGCTGCAGTTCGTGCAGCGCATTGCCGACAACGCCACCACCACAGCGAACATACTCGCCAGTGGCGACTTCACGCTGAAGACGGGCAGCAAGGAGATTACGGTGCCCGCCAAGCTCAGCATGCGCAAGGACGAGTGCATACGCATCCAGCTGCTCATGCCTATCCTGCGCAGCGAACTCGCCCGCATCGAGTTCACGCCCGACTATGTGCTGCTCATCGACCGCTACCATAAGGAGTACATAAAGGCTTCGTATTCGGAGGTGAGTTTCCTCGCCAACAACGGCATCTCGTTCTACAGCCTGCAGTCGCTGTTCTGGAACCAGCTCACGGCGCCCGGCGCCAAGCACCTGTCTGCCGCCGACCTGAAGAAGTTCGCAGCTGACATAACTGCCGCAGGTTCGCGTGTACCCGTGTCGCTCTCAAGCGGCAACATGACATTCAAGTGGAGCGTAGACGCAGCCACAGCGCTCATCAAGAACGCCGACATCTCGTATCGCAGCGCTGCGCACGGCACATCGTCGCTCGCCTGGAGCTACGACGACTTCAAGACCGTAGGCGCAAAGAAGTTCCCGATGATGCAGCAGTTCGGCTTCAACACCAACTACGGCGGCAAGAACCATGCAGCGCAGGTGACGCTACAGATGTCTGCGCCGAAGACCAGCGCCGACTGGGACGCCAAGACCGAGGTGTCGTCGAAGTATCGCAAGGTGGAGGTAGACGAACTGCTCCGCAAGATAACATCGCTGCAGTAAAAAAACGCAGCGCAATTGATGCAATAAACACGTCGCAAGAATGAAGAAGTTAATAAACATAATGCTCGCCGCCCTGATAGCTCTCGCCCTACCCTGCACGGCGAACGGCGTCAACGCCGAGCAACAGCAGCGCAAGACAACCGCCGCAAAGAAGACAACCACTCAGCGCAAGAAGACAACGACGGCAAGAAAACACGCCACCGCTGCAAAAAAGAAAACAACGCAGCGCAAGAAGACCGCTACAAAGAAGAAGAGAGGCACAAAGCAGAACAACGCAAAGTATTCTACAGCCGAGATTCGCGGACTGCAGAGCAAGCGCTCGGGCATTCAAAAGGAGATAAAGAAACAGGAGGCGGCTCTGCGCGCCAACAAAGCCGACGTGAAGAAGCGCCTCAACGACCTGCTCATCCTCAACAGCGAGATAGACCGCCACAAGCAGAACATCGACGGCATACAGCGCGACATAACACACCTCGACGGCAACATCGGACTGCTCAACGCCCAGCTCGCCACACTGCAGCAGCAGTTGAAGGAGCGTAAGGCGAAGTACGTGAAGTCGATGCGCTACATCTCAAGACAACACACCATGCAGGACCGCCTGATGTTCATCTTCTCGGCGAAGAGTCTCACCGAGATGTATCGCCGTCTGCGCTTCGTGCGCGAATACTCGTCGTGGCAGAAAGCTCAGGGCGAGATGGTGAAGTCGAAGCAGCTGCAGGTGAACGAGAAGCATAAGCAGCTGCAGCAGGTGCGCGGACAGAAAAACGTGATGCTCAACAAGGGCAGACAGGAGCACCGCGCGCTTGAGAGCAAGCAGAGCGAACAGCAGACTATGGTCAACTCGCTGCAGAAGCAGCAGAAGACTATACAGAGCGTAATAGCTAAGCAGCGTAAGGACGCCAGCGCCCTCAATGCGCAAATCGACCGACTCGTCGCTATAGAAGTGGAGAAGGCGCGCAAGCGTGCCGAGGAGGAGGCACGTCGCAAGGCTGCCGAAGCCGCCGCTGCGAAGAAGCGTCGCGAGGCAGAATTGGCTCGTAAGCGTGCCGAGGCAGAAAGAGCACGCGCCGAGAACGAACGCCGACTGCGCGAAGCTCGCGAGGCTGAGGAACGCGCCAAGCAGCGTGCTCGCGAAGCCACAGCACAGCAGAAGGCACGCGCCGAGCAGCAGGCTCGCGAGGCAGAGGCTCAGCGCGAGGCTATAGAGCGCAAGGCAAAGGCAGACGAGCGCCGCTCTACGAAAGAAATTGCCAACGCCAAGCGCGAAGTGGAACAGACCTACACCGTGTCGTCGGTAGACCGCATGATGTCGGGCGGCTTCGAGGCAAACCGCGGACGTCTGCCCATGCCTGTATCGGGCGGCTACCGCATCGTGTCGCACTACGGACAGAACACCATCGAGGGTCTGCACGGCGTGACGCTCGACAACAAGGGCATCAACATCAAGGGACAGCCAGGCTGCCAGGCACGCGCCGTATACGACGGCATAGTAAGTGCGGTGTACGGCATCGGCGGACAGTGGCTCGTGATGGTGCGCCACGGCGTTTACATCTCGGTCTACTGCAACCTCACGTCGGTAAGCGTGCATAAAGACCAGAAGGTGTCGACCGGTCAGGCGCTCGGAGCAGTCGGCGGCGAAGGCATACTGCAGTTCCAGCTGCACAAGAACAGCAGCCGACTCAACCCAGAGCCGTGGCTTAGACGATAAAACGCCCGAAACAGGGTAGAAAACTCAGTAAATATTTGCAAACGTTGCGAAAAATTAGTAATTTTGCATCGTTCAGTGGAATGAGGGGCTCCGAGAGAGCTCCTCATTTTTATTTATAAATGCAATATATGATAAACAAAGACACCGTAAGAAGTATCGTAGAAGAGTGGCTTGACGGCAAGGAGTATTTCCTTGTTGACATCGAGATAAGCCCCGACGACCGTATCGTAGTAGAAATTGACCATGCCGACGGCGTGTGGATTGAAGACTGCGTAGAATTGAGCCGTTTCATCGAAGACCACCTCAGCCGCGACGAAGAGGACTATGAACTTGAAGTAGGATCAGCCGGACTGGGACAGCCTTTCAAGGTGGCTCAGCAGTACCACTGCTTCGTAGGCAAGGACGTGGAAGTGCTCGACGCAGACGGAAAGAAGTACAAAGGTGTGCTCAAAGCCGTTGAAGGCAACGACTTCACTGTGACGGTGCAGGAGAAGCAGAAGGTGGAAGGCAAGAAGCGCCCGCAGCTCGTAGACACAGACCACACCTTCCAGATGGACAAAGTGAAATATACAAAATACTTAATAAATTTCAAATAAGCTATGGCAGCAGTTAAAAAAGACGACGTGGTGAGCATGTTCGACTCTTTCAAGGAGTTTAAGGAGACAAAGAACATCGACCGCACTACTTTGGTAAGCGTTTTGGAGGAGAGCTTCCGCAACGTTCTCGCAAAGATATTCGGAAGCGACGAGAACTTCGACGTTATCGTAAACCCTGACAAAGGCGACTTCGAGATATACCGCAACCGTGTGGTAGTGGCTGACGGAGAGGTAGAGGACGAGAACAAGCAGGTGTCGCTCAAGGAGGCACGCAAGATAGAGCCCGACTACGAGGTGGGCGAAGACGTGTCGGAGCGTGTCGACTTTGCCAAGTTCGGTCGCCGCGCCATCCTCAACTTGCGCCAGACTCTCGCTTCGAAGATTCTTGAGCTCGAGCACGACTCGCTCTACAACAAATACAAGGACCGCGTAGGCCAGGTTATCGCAGCCGAGGTTTACCAGGTATGGAAGCGCGAGGTGCTCGTGGTAGACGACGAGAACAACGAGCTTATTCTCCCGAAGGCAGAGCAGATTCCGGCAGACGTATACCGCAAGGGCGAGACAATACGCGCCGTCATCGAGCGCGTTGACAACGAGAACAACAACCCGAAGATTATCCTCTCGCGCACCAGCCCGATGTTCCTCCAGCGCCTGCTTGAGGCAGAAGTGCCCGAGATCGCAGAGGGTCTCATCGCCATCCGCCGCATCGCACGCATCCCCGGCGAGCGCGCCAAGATAGCAGTAGAGAGCTTCGACGACCGCATCGACCCGGTAGGTGCATGCGTCGGCGTAAAGGGTAGCCGCGTTCATGGCATCGTACGCGAGCTCTGCAACGAGAACATCGACGTCATCTGCTACACCGGCAACACAAAGCTCTTCATCCAGCGTGCGCTCTCACCGGCTAAGGTGTCGAGCATCAAGATTGATGAGGAGAACAAGAAGGCAGAGGTATATCTGAAGCCAGAGGAAGTGAGCCTCGCCATCGGCCGCAGCGGTCTGAACATCAAGCTCGCATCGCTGCTCACAGAGTACACCATCGACGTATTCCGCGAAGTGTCTGAAGAGGACGCCGACGAGGACATCTACCTCGACGAGTTCGCAGACGAGATCGACCAGTGGGTTATCGACGCCATCAAGGGCATCGGTCTCGATACAGCCAAGGCAGTGCTCAACGCTCCGCGCGACATGCTCGTTGAGAAGGCAGACCTCGAAGAGGAGACTGTCGACAACGTGCTGAAGGTGTTGCGCGCCGAATTCGAGTAATCAAGATACACATATAAGGGAGTCTCAAAACCGCATGGTTTTTGAAGCTCCCTTAGCGAGTATCTACACACTAACATATTTATAAACAAATTTTATAAGGAAAAGGAAAGACGTAAAGCGGGTAGCTTTCTCCACGCAACGCCCCGAAAAAGGGCACGAGGCCGAAGCAGAGGTAGGCAGACGTTTTACTTTTTTACTCCTTTACTCTTTTACTTTTAAAACAGCAAAATATGAGCATCAGGTTAAACAAAGCATTACGAGAGTTGAACATCGGGCTCCAGACGGCAGTGGAGTTCCTTGAGAAAAGAAGTGACCTTGGAGAGGTAAAGGCTGAGCCCAGCTTCAAGCTGAGCGACGCACAGTACGCCGCACTCGCTGGAGCCTTCCAGCAGGACAAGGAGGTTCGTTCTCAAGCCGAGAAACTCTTGCAGAAGAAGCCGAAAGAGAAGAAACGCAGCGAGGAGACCCAGGCTGAGCCGCTCCTCAAATCGTCTACTCAGCAGCAGTACAAGCCGCTGGGCAAGATAGATCTGGACAGTCTGAACAAGAAACCGGCACAGAAAAAGCCAGCAACACCTGAGACTCATAAAGAGCCGCAGGCAAAGACTAATGCCGTAAGTCAGAAGCCGGCAACAAATTCCGAAGCACCACAGAAAGCAAGCACAGAGGCTAAAGTGGACAATCAAAACAAAAATCAGAACACTGTGGGTCAGAACAAAGAGCACAAGCAGGAAAAGAAACAGGAAGCAGCAAAGACTGTTGTAAACAACACAGCAAGCGCCCCGAAGAAGGTGGAAGCCGCAGAGAAGCCGGCAGAAGCACCGAAGACAGAGACAGGCATCTTCACCACAAAGAGCGAGAAGAAGATACTCAACGCGCCGAAGGTGAACGTATTGGGCAAGATCGACCTCTCTACGCTCAACCAGAGCACTCGTCCGAAGAAGAAGTCGAAGGAGGAGAAGCGCAAGGAGCGTGAGGACAAGGCGCAGCAGCAGCGCGGCGACAAGAAGAAGCGCGAACGCATCAACAAGGTGCGCGTAGACATCAACGCTGCGTCTAACCAGCCCAACGGCGGAGGCAACAACGGCGGCAAGCAGAACGGTGGCGGCAATGCCGGCACAAGCAACAAGAACAAGAAGAAGAACCGCAACCGCGGCGGACAGCAAAAGCCGGCTGAGGTGAACGATGAGGACGTAGCACGCCAGGTAAAGGAGACGCTCGCACGCCTTACTAACAAGCAGAACCAGAACAAGAAGGGCGCCAAGTATCGTAAGGAGAAGCGCGAGGCTGCTCAAGAGAAGATGAACGAGGAGCTGCGCGAGGAGAAGAAGGAGAGCAAGACACTGAAGCTGACGGAGTTCGTTACCGTATCGGAACTCGCTACGATGATGAACGTGAGCGTGAACCAGGTTATCGGTACGCTCATGAGCGTGGGCATCATGGTGTCTATCAACCAGCGCCTCGACGCCGAGACCATCAACCTCGTTGCTGAGGAGTTCGACTTCAAGACAGAATACGTAAGTGCAGAAGTGCAGGAGGCAATCACCGAGGTGGAGGACGACGAGAACGACCTCGTTCCGCGCGCTCCGATCGTAACCGTGATGGGTCACGTAGACCACGGTAAGACCTCTTTGCTCGACTATATACGCAAGACAAACGTCATCGCTGGCGAGGCTGGCGGCATCACACAGCACATCGGTGCATACAACGTGCAGTTGGAGGACGGACGTAAGATTACGTTCCTCGACACTCCGGGTCACGAGGCGTTCACCGCTATGCGTGCCCGTGGTGCTCAGGTGACGGATATCGCCATCATCATCATCGCTGCCGACGACGCCGTGATGCCTACCACCAAGGAGGCTATCGCACACGCTCAGGCTGCCAACGTGCCGATGGTGTTCGCAATCAACAAGATCGACAAGCCGGGCGCTAACCCCGACCGCGTACGTGAGGAACTGGCAGGCATGAACCTCCTCGTAGAGGAATGGGGCGGCAAGTACCAGTGCCAGGAGATAAGCGCCAAGAAGGGCATCGGCATCAGCGACCTCATGGAGAAAGTGCTCCTCGAGGCAGAGATGCTCGACCTGAAGGCCAACCCTAACCGCAAGGCAACGGGTTCTATCATCGAGTCGTCGCTCGACAAGGGCCGCGGCTACGTTTCTACGGTGCTCGTAAGCAACGGTACGCTGCGCGTGGGCGACAACATCATCGCCGGCACATCATGGGGACGCATCAAGGCTATGTTCAACGAGCGCAACCAGCGCATACAGTCGGCAGGTCCGGCTGAACCTGCAATCATCCTCGGCTTGAACGGCGCGCCGACAGCCGGCGACTCGTTCCACGTGCTCGAGACAGAGCAGGAGGCACGCGACATCGCCAACAAGCGTCTGCAGCTGCAGCGCGAGCAGGGCCTTCGCACACAGAAGCGTCTCACCCTCTCTGACATCTCTCACCGCATCGCTCTCGGTTCGTTCAAGGAGCTTAACATCATTGTCAAGGGTGACACCGACGGTTCTATCGAGGCTCTCTCCGACTCGTTCATCAAGATGTCTACAGAGAAGATCAAGGTGGACGTCATCTACAAGGCAGTAGGTCAGATCTCGGAGAGCGACGTAACGCTCGCCGACGCTTCAGACGCCATCATCGTGGGCTTCCAGGTGCGCCCGTCTGCCGCAGCACGCAAGCTGGCTGAGCAGGAAGGCGTTGAAATCAACACCTACTCTGTCATCTACGACGCTATCGACGACGTAAAGTCGGCTATGATCGGTATGCTCGACAAGGTGAAGAAGGAGGTTATCACCGGTCAGGTAGAGGTGCGCGAGGTCTACAAGATCTCGAAGGTGGGCACCGTTGCCGGCTGCTACGTAACAGAAGGCAAGGTACATCGTGTCGACCGTGCTCGTGTCATCCGCGACGGTATCGTGGTTCACACAGCCGACATCGCAGCCCTCAAGCGCTACAAGGACGACGTTAAGGAGGTGGCTACCAACTTCGAGTGCGGTATCTCGCTCGTCAACTTCAACGACATACAGCAGGGCGACGTGCTCGAGACCTTCACAGAGATTGAGGTAAAGCAGACACTGTAAGAATACGGAACTTAGTTAAATCATAGATATATGAACTTACTTGAACACATTGTAGCTCGCGCAAAGAGCAACAAACAACGCATCGTGCTCCCTGAAGCAACAGAGGAGCGCACTCTGAAGGCTGCCGACCGCGTCCTCGCTGACGACCTGGCTGACCTTATCCTCATCGGCAACCCCGACGAGCTGAAGACTCTCGCTGCAAAGTGGGACCTTCACAACATCGACAAGGCTACCATCGTAGACCCGTTGAACAACCCGAAGGCTGAGGAGTATGCAGAGCTCCTCGCCGAGCTTCGCAAGAAGAAGGGCATGACCATTGAGCAGGCTCGCGAACTCGTGAAGAACCCGCTCTACCTCGGCTGCATGATCATCAAGACCGAGGGTGCCGACGGCCAGATCTCTGGTGCGCTGAGCACAACGGGCGACACTCTGCGCCCTGCACTGCAGATTATCAAGTGCGCTCCCGGCGTGACATGCGTGAGCGGCGCAATGCTCATGCTCACCCACGAGCACCAGTACGGCGACGACGGCATCATCGTGATGGGCGACGTAGCCGTTACACCGGTTCCGACAGCAGAGCAGCTGGCTCAGATCGCTGTTTGTACAGCGCAGACAGCACGCTCGGTGGCTGGCATTCAGGACCCGCGTGTGGCTATGCTGAGCTTCTCTACAAAGGGCTCTGCAAAGCACGAGGTGGTAGACAAGGTTGTTGAGGCTACACGCCTCGCTCACGAGCTGGCTCCTGAGCTGAAGCTCGACGGCGAGCTGCAGGCAGACGCTGCTCTCGTGCCGGCTGTAGGCGAGAAGAAGGCTCCGGGCTCTCTCATCGCAGGTCACGCTAACGTGCTCGTTGTGCCGAACCTCGAGGTGGGCAACATCTCTTACAAGCTCGTTCAGCGCCTGGGCAACGCCCTCGCCATCGGTCCGATCCTCCAGGGTATCGCTCGTCCGGTGAACGACCTTTCTCGCGGTTGCTCTATAGAGGACATCTACTACATGGTGGCTATCACAGCTTGCCAGGCAATGGACGCTAAGTAATAATTCAAAACTCAAAACTCAAAGTAATGAAGATATTGGTTCTTAATTGTGGCAGCTCTTCAATCAAGTACAAGCTGTACAATATGGACGACAACTCAGTGCTGGCAGCAGGCGGCGTTGAGCGTATCGGTCTTGATGAGGCATTCATCAAAATCACTCTGCCTAACGGCGAGAAGAAGAAGATCATGCACGACATGCCCGACCATAAGGAAGGCGTCAACTTCGTGTTCCAGTGCTTGCTCGACCCTGAGTTCGGCGCTATCAAGTCGCTCAGCGAGATCGACGCCGTAGGTCATCGCATCGTGCAGGGTGGCGACCTCTTCGAGAAGAGCGTCATCGTCGACAAGTCGGTAGAGGACGGCATCGAGAGCCTCTGCGACCTCGCTCCTGTACACAACGCAGGCCACCTGAAGGGCTTGCGCGCCGTAGACAAGCTGATGCCGGAGGTGCCGCAGGTATGCGTGTTCGACAACGCATTCCACAGCACCATGCCCGACTACGCTTACCTCTACGCCGTGCCTTACGAGCTCTACGAGAAGTATCACGTACGCCGCTACGGCTTCCACGGCACCAGCCACCGCTACGTATCGCAGCGCGTGTGCGAGTTCCTTGGCCGCGACATCAAGACACAACGCATCATCACCTGCCACATCGGCAACGGCGCTTCTGTGTCAGCCGTTAAGTTCGGCAAGTGCGTCGACACCTCTATGGGTCTCACTCCGCTCGCTGGCGTGATGATGGGCAGCCGTTCTGGCGACATCGACCCGTCTGCCGTTACATTCCTCATGGAGAAGCTCGGCAAGAAGCCGCAGGAGATGGCAGACTTCCTCAACAAGGAGAGCGGTGTGCTCGGCATCACCGGCATCTCTTCTGACATGCGCGAGGTAGAGAGCGCTGCCGCTGAGGGCAACAAGCGCGCACAGCTCGCTCTGAAGATGTACAACTACCGCATCAAGAAGTACATCGGCGCTTACGCTGCCGCTATGGGTGGCGTTGACATCATCGTATGGACAGCCGGTGTAGGCGAGAACCAGATTGGCACTCGTCTTGAGGCTTGCTCGGGCCTTGAGTTCCTCGGCGTAGAAATGGACGCAGAGGCTAACAAGGTGCGCGGCGAGGAGGCTATCATCTCTAAACCGGAGTCAAAGGTAACGGTTTGCGTTATCCCGACCGACGAGGAGCTGATGATTGCTAAGGACACTATGGCATTGCTTCAGAAGTAAGCAGCAGTCTTTTGCCGCGGCGTATGGCTTCGCAGCCTCTGCTTCGACGGCATAAGCCATAAGCATAAACCAAACACACGGGGATGTACCTGCATAGGGTGCATCCCCGTTTTTCGTATCGTATGACTATATATAAATTTCGTATCGTATGACTATATATAAATGCTGTTGGTGAAAAAATCTACCATATCTCCCAGCACCTGCCCTAACCCACTCTATATAAGCGCAATAAAGGCTGGCAGACAACTCTAAAAACGGGGTTATCTACCAGCCATCTGCCAGGCAGATAAGTTCATCTTACAGCCATCATAACATTTGGCATCTGTAATAAGAATTACATTCTAAGTTAAAAATTAGACTGGTGAATAAAAAAATATCCATTTATATTTGTTTTGTTAAAAGAAATCATTAAATTTGCAAAGTCATGATCTGATTTCATCATCCAAAGATGCTGTAACACAACACCATAATGATCGGATTTCGGTATTGACATATATACATAATAAGGCGTTACTGACGCTTTTGTTTTGACGATTCGTGAACTTCGCAACTTCCCAAATGTCTGTCAAAAACAAAGCAACGGAAACGCCCCAAGGGATGTATTGTATTCATGCCCATCATATTGCTATGCATATTTTTGTGTGTAGTGGTATAAGGCTATCACATACTTATACATCTACGTGGGGCTTTCAGCGTTGTACATTGAAAGACGATATTTCTTATTTGTTACCTACTTGATTATCAGCAGGTACAGGAAAACTCAAACGTAAGCATCATTTTATTGGGTGACAAGAAAGAACCAACAAAATGAAAAACAAATCTTGTGCAACAAATTTTGCTACCCAACAACCATTTTCCCTGTTACTTTTACTTCAAGAACCATTTTTACTGGCGGAAAGAAAAAAGATGTGTTACTTGTCTATGGCTACCAACCAAAGCCAATACACAAATATAAATTCATTCATCTTAGGATATATATACTAATGGATTGGATGAACTGAACGAATTGCGGAGCGATAGCCCAATCGTGCCATGTGCAGTATTGGGTTGTCGCTCTCTTTCTTTCCGCCAGTAAGAACTCTTGTATGATTTCTGTTACTTTCCACTTGTAATCGCTTGTTTCAAGTCGTTCTTGTCTCTTTTTATCCTCATATCTCAACTTTTCTAATTGTTACTCCGTTACCTGAATCTTCATCACCATTTCTGGGCTTTGATAAATTTGGTTGCAAAGGTAATGTCTGTACCCATATTCCTTGCAAGGTCAGTGCCTATGGTCTCTTGCTAAAATCTCCACCTTGCAGGTTGTATTTTAGCAGAGAACCTTGCAGGAAAAGCACAGACACCTTTTGAGGCAACAAAATTTAAATCAATCCCGAAATTGCAGATGCAAAATTAGGGAATAAAAAAATGAAGACTTATGGCAAACATTTGTGACACTCAGTACAAGGTGATGGGCGAACGCAAGGCGGTAGCCGACCTTTGGAACACGCTCCAAACAATGGAGGTGAACACCAAGAACGTACATCTCTACAAGTTGGCGGAACACTATGGCATCGACTATGAGAAGATGGGCATATCGGTAAGAGGATATATCTATTGGGCAGAGTTTGAGGCAGACGAGGAC
>CDZA01043855.1_pt1 | contig 15163 bp, 15 predicted proteins | sample 554881 | NCBI WGS metagenome assembly CDZA01 (sample SAMEA3182082, study PRJEB8094) | gut metagenome | biome: human; feature: gut; material: Stool; isolation source: human stools | place: Canada | collected 2012-12-04
TATTTTAACAATTATGCAAGTCTCACGTTGTTTATTTTTAACTTTTCCGATAAGGCAATCCCCCAAACGGGGTAGAGAAATCCTCTGTTCATAGGATATGTTCCATAACCGTCAGATGCTATGATAGCCCTTGGAAAGGGGGCATGTATATCCATGCTCATGAAGCAAGCAGTCTGGGTAGGGGACCGGAAAGTCGAGATTCGTCAGGTGCCCATGCCGGAGGTAAACGGCAGTCCTATCATCCGGGTGACAGATGTTGGCATCTGCGGTTCAGATGTGCATTTCTGGGAGGAGGGATCGCAGCATCTGGGCGTCCACGCAGGCCATGAGTACAGCGGCATTATCTATGATCCCGGCAGCAGCGGCTTCCAAAAAGGAGACCGCGTGGTCGGATACACCCAGAATCCGAAAAATGAGCCCTGCGGCCGCTGTCCCAACTGCCTGGGGGGCGATTTCGACCGCTGCACAAACCGAACCGTGAAAATTGGCATCGGCAGTGAGCTGGAGCATCCGGGGGCCTTTGCAGAATATGTCAGCTGGTTTCCAAGCGGCATGTTCCTCCTGCCGGATTCCGTGAGCAATGAGGAGGCCGCTCTGATTGAGCCCGCAGCTGTGGCACTGCACGCCATGAGCCTGAGTGAGATCAAGCCCGGCGCCAACATTCTGATCCTGGGCGGCGGCATTATTGGACAATGTGTAGCGGAATGGGCCCGGATGTATGGTGCCGGCACCATTGTCCTCACAGAGACCAACGAAAAAAAGATTGAGTTTATCCGGAATGTCGGCATTGTGGATCATGTGCTCAACGGCCGCGATCCGGAAGTGGAGAAGCAAATCAACGCCCTGCTGCCTCACGGGATGGATATGTTCTTTGACTGCGTGGCCGTCGAGGGGCCGTTCAACATGGCCATCCGCAATCTGAAGCGGGGAGGAACCGGCGTATTGGTGGGTGTCTCCATGCATCCGGTCTCCTTTGACTATTACAGCACCGTGGTCTACCAGAAGCGGCTGCAGGGCAGCAAGGGACACGTCCCCACGGATTTCCAGGCCGTTTTGGCGGCACTGACACACCACACGATTGACCTGAAAAAGTATATCACCCGCCGTATCAGGCTAAGTGACCTCCAGCAGGGTCTGGAGCAGATCCGGGATCAGGGAGACGATGTAAAGGTCCTTGTCAAGTGTATGGAGCCCTGAGTTCCCACAATAACAAAGAGAAGGAGCTGATTGTTCATGGGCGACTGGCGTGAGGAATACCAACGCAAGCTGGTCTCACCCGATGAGGCTGTCCGCTGCATCGAGTCCGGTGACCAGGTATTCACCTATGCCCAGGCCGCGATGCCGGTGGCACTGATGGAGGCATTGGCCCGCCGGAAGGATGAGTTGCGGGATGTGACCGTCTACGGAGCAAATACCATGTATCCCTACTCCATTCTACAGTCCAGCGACTACCGCGGGAAAATCAATTACGCCACTTTTTTCTTCCAGGGGTATGAGCATCAGTATTTTGACCGAGGGAATGTCTCCATCATCTCTCCCCACTTCTCGCGTCTTGCCAAATGCCTATCGGATGTCTACCACGTCAATGTTCTGATGATGGAAGTCGCCCCGCCGGATGAGGAGGGATATCTCTACTTCGGAATCGTGGGTACCGCCGCCGGTTGGGATGTGGCGCAGAAGGCGGACAAGATCATCCTTCAGATCAATCGGAAGCAGCCCCGCGCCCATGGCTATCACAACCGGATTCATATCCGGGATGTAACCTGGCTTACAGAATGTGACCAGCCATTGCCGGAGTATCTCCAGCCGGAGTCCAGTGAGGTGGACCGGAAAATTTCGGAGCTGATCCTTCCCATGATCCCAGACGGGGCCACGCTGCAGCTGGGGTTGGGCGGGCTTTCCAATGCCATTGGATATGGCCTGAAAGACCGGCGAAATCTCTCGATTCACACGGAGATGTACAGTGATTCCATGATGTACCTAGCCAAACTGGGTGCCATCAGCGGCAAGCAGGTGGCAGGCTTCGCCCAGGGATCCCAGGCCCTGTATGACTACATCAGTGAAGGCCATGTGGAGTTTATGCCCCTCTCCATTGTCAACGACCCGGTGGAAATCGGCAAAAACGACAACATGATCTCCATCAACGCCTGCATTATGGCGGATCTCACTGGCCAGGTCTGCTCTGAGTCCATCGGCTTCCGTCAGTACAGCGGCACCGGCGGCCAGCTGGACTTTGTCCGCGGCGCGGCAATGTCCAAGGGTGGAAAGTCATTTCTCTGCCTCTCCTCAACCAGAACAGACAAACAGGGAAAGCGGCATTCCAAAATCACCGTGGATTTTCCAAAGGGCGCTGTGGTCACCACACCGCGCTCAGATGTGATGTACATTGTCACGGAATACGGCATAGCAGATCTGTACCTTCGCAGCATTGAAGACCGCGTCCATGCGATGATCTCCATCGCACACCCCGATTTTCGCAAAGAGTTGCATGAGCAGGCCGTTCAAAACGGTCTGATCCGAGACTGAATACCCCGAGTAGCCGAACCCCAAAATATCAGGAAGGAGCATTTCACTATGAGTATGGCAATCGGAGTTATCGGCATCATTCTGGCGCTTGTAGCGCTGATGTACCTGGCATACCGCGACTGGTCCCCCCTGTATCTGGGATTTATTGTCACCCTGATCGTTATTGTGACAAACGGAATGCCTCTGACGGCCACCATCACGGATGTCTACCTGCCCGGCGTAGCCAGTTTCGCCGGCCCCTACTTCGGCATGATGCTCTTCGGCGCCATCATCGGCAAGATCTACGATGTCAGTGGTGCCGCTACTTCCATCGCCCGCGGACTGATCGGCGCTCTGTCGCCGGCCGGCTCCGGCCGTTCCGACAACTTCCGGACCGCAATCGTGGTACTGATCGCTTGTCTGACCGGCGCAGTCCTCACCTATGGCGGAATCAACAATATCGTGCTGATGATCACCATGTTCCCGCTGACCCTGTCCCTCTGTGCGGAGGCCAACATTCCCCGCCGATGGGCCATCGGCATGGCGGTGAGCGGCTCCTCCACCTTCGTTGTGGGCGGCGTCTTCTCCCCCAACACCACCAATGTGGCGGCCATGAACCTGATGGGCACCACCTCCGGTGCAGCCCTGATTCCCGGCATTGTGGGTGCCCTTGTGGAGATCGTCGTCATGGTGATTGTGTTCACGATTCTGGTAAGCCGCAGCCGTGCCAGAGGGGAAGTCTTTGCGTATGGCCCCAAGGACACCGTCCACGAGAGCGAGGAAAAATTGCCCAGCCCCTGGCTGGCAGCCATTCCCCTGGTGTTCACCTTTGTAGTGTTCAACTTCCTGCAGATCAACATTACAGTGGTTCTTGCGGTCACCACAGTTCTCAGCGTGATTCTCTTCTATCCCCAGTTAAAGAAGCACGGCGTGGTCAAAATTGCCAACGAGGGCGCTGTCAGCGCCACCAGTTCCCTGCTGATGATTTCCGCCATCGTAGGTTTCGGCTCCGTGGTGAACTCCGCAGAGGCCTTCCAGTTCCTGGTGGACAAATTGCTGGCGCTCTCCATCCATCCCTACTTCCAGCTGATTATCTGCGTGCTGGTGTTTGCCGCCATTGCCGGCTCCTCCACCACTGCAGTCAACCTCTCCCTCCCCGCACTTGGCCCCATCTTTACCGGTATGGGCTATCCTGCCGCGGCCATTCACCGCATCGCGGCCTTTGCCGCCACGGTCACCGACTCTCTCCCCTGCTCCGGTGGTGTCATGCTGGGCTGCCATGTATCCAATGAACGCCTGCGGGACGCCTATCCAGGCATTGCGGTCTCCACGGTTTTGGCCACCGGCTGCGGCACCTTGACGGTCGCGCTGATGTGCATTCTCTTCCCCGGTCTGGCTGTTTAACCGAAATCCTATACAAATCAAGGAGGTCTCCCTATGGAACTGACGCGCGTTCGCTACGAAGTAGAACATCATGTGGCCTATATCACCCTGAACAACCCGGACCACATGAACGTATTCGACGAGCCCACGGACAAGGAGCTGATGCAGTGCTTCGCCGCCTGCGAATTTGACCCGGAGGTCCATGTGGTCGTCTTTCAGGCCGAGGGCCGCGCCTTCTCCGGCGGCGGTGACATCAACAGCATGATCGGTGAGCTCCAAAAGCCCGCTGGAGAGTCCGCTCTGCTAGAGGAGTCCTTCAGCTGGCCGGCACAGATCGCCCGTCAGATCCGGGCCATCCGCAAGCCTGTAATCGCGGCTCTTCAAGGCGCCGTGGCTGGCGTGGCGGCTAATCTGGCTCTCATGTGCGATTTCCGCATCGCCGCCGAAAACATGAAGCTGGTAGAGGCTTTCGTGGGGATTGGCCTGGTAACGGATGGCTGCGGCGTGTATATTCTCAACAAAATGCTGGGTCCGGCTCGGACCGCAGAACTGGTCTTCACCGGCCGTCCCGTAAAAGCGGAGGAAGCTCTGCGTTTGGGATTGGTCACCGAGGTTGTCCCGCCGGAGGAACTGCGCGCCCGAACAAAGGCATTTGCCGAGAAGCTGGCCGCTGGCCCCTCTAAGGCGCAGAAATACCTGAAGTGTCTGATCAACCAAGCGGCATTCCAGGATATGCTGGGTTACTCTGAGGTGGAGATTGAATACCAGCGGGTCTGCGGTGCCAGTCAGGATTTCCGGGAGGGCGTCAACGCCTTTCTGGAAAAGCGCAAACCCGTCTGGACAGGGAAATAACCCGGAGGGCTGCTATGAATCTGGTATATCGTAACTTCAAACTGGATTTGCAGGAAGATGGCATTGCCATCTTCTCAGCAAACCGCCCCGCTGTAAAGAACGCCATGAACATCGACGCCTGGCAGGAGTTCCACGCCTTTTTGCGGGAAGCCCAACGGGATGATGATATCCGGGTTATTATTCTGACCGGTGAGGGCGATGCCTTTATTTCCGGCGCGGACATCACAGAGTTTCAGAAAACCAATCACACGGATGTCCTGTTTTTCGACAGCACGGATGTGGTGCAGCTCATTGAGGTCGGCCGCAAGCCCGTTATCGCCGCTGTCAACGGCGGTGCCTATGGCGGTGGATTCGAGGTGGCTTTGGCCTGTGATCTGCGGGTTGTCTCCGAGAGTGCGGTATTCGCTCTGCCAGAGACCGGCATCGGTATGATTCCCGGCATGGGCGGCACCCAGCGGCTGTGCAAAGTCATCGGTGCCGGGCGCGCAAAAGAGGTCATTTTGGGCGGCCGTCGGATCACCGGCCCCGAGGCTGTGGAATTGGGGCTCGCCATGATGTGTGTGCCCCCGGAGCAGTTGATGGCGGAAGCCCTTCGGCTGGCCGAGCGGATCATGCGCCGAAGCCCAAACGCAGTGGCGCTGGTGAAGCGCTGCATGAACCTAGCGTACTGCACAGATGACGCCACCGGACTGATGATCGAAAATCTGGGAGTATGCACCCTGCTGGGTGGTCGGGAGCTGGACGAAGGCGCTGCCGCATTCCTGGAAAAGCGCAAGCCGGACTTCTGGTCCGCTCATGAGAGGAGGGAAATCAAATGAGTCAACTCAAAAATATATGCGTGGTGGGCGCAGGACAAATGGGCAAGCAAATTGCTCTTCAGGCCGCCCTTTGTGGCTTTCAGGTCTTTTTGACAGACAGTTTCCCCGCAGCGGTGGAAAATGCCAAGGTCTGGTCCGTGGACTACCTGTCCAAACGGGTGGCAAAGGGCAAATTATCCCAGGAGGACGCCTCTTCTGCCCAAAACTGTTTTCATGTGGTCTCTACCCTGGAAGAGGCAGCCAAAGATGCAGACCTGGTGATTGAGGCCATCATTGAAAAGCGGTCCGCCAAGGAGGAGCTGTTCCGTTCCCTGGATCAACTCGTCCGCCCAGACACCCTGCTCACCACCAACTCCAGCAACATGGTCTCTTCCCTGTTTGCCGACTGTGTCCAGAATCCCGGCCGACTGGCAAATCTCCACTACTTCAATCCTCCCCTGCATATGAAGTTGGTGGAAATTGTCCGGGGACCGCATACATCGGATGAGACCGTCAGCACTCTGTATCAGTTCGTTAAGGACATCGGAAAAATTCCCGTGCTTGTGCAGAAAGAGATCGAGGGCTTTGTTGTCAACTATATTTCCAATCGCTTGACGCTCAGCGCTCTGGAGCTGGCCTCCATGGGTGTGGCCACCCCCCAGGACATTGATTTAGCACTGGAGAATGGGCTCAACCATCCCATGGGTCCCTTCCGCCTAATGGACCTCACCGGCATTGACCTGGCATACATGGTAATGACGGATATGGAAAACCGCGGGGAGCACCATCCCGGCTATGAGTTGGTCAAGGCCAAGTACGAGGCCGGTGAGTACGGCCGGAAAACCGGCAAGGGCTGGTACACCTATCAAGATCAGTAAGGAGCGCGGAAAGGATGCATCAAACCATGAATGAAGCTGTGATCGTGGCCTGCGGCCGGACTGCCATCGGCAAGGCGCTCAAAGGCACTCTGAAGAACACCCATCCGGTGGATTATGCCGGCGAACTGATGAGCGCCGTCATGGACCGCATACCCCAGCTGGCTCGGGACGAGGTGGAGGACATCACCATCGGATGCTCCTCTCCGGAGGGGAAGATGGGCTGCAATATGGCCCGCCTGATCGGTGTCCGGGCCGGAATGCCGTACAGCGTGCCGGCGGAGACCATCAACCGGTTCTGCTCTTCCGGCCTTCAGGCCATCTCCACCGAGGCCCATAACATCATGACTGGCTGCATGGATGTAGCCATTGCCGGCGGTGTGGAAACCATGACCCGGGCCAGCACCACCTTCCCGCTGGAATTTCAAAACAAGTGGCTGCTGGAGCACGATCCCACCCTCTATCTCCTGATGGGCTACACTGCGGAAAATGTGGCCCGACGGTATGGCATTTCCCGGGAGCGGATTGACGCCTTTTCCGCCGAGAGCCATCGCCGTGCCGCCGCAGCCCGCGCCGCCGGAAAGTTCCGGAAGGAGATTATCCCCGTCCATGCCCTGACCGATGAGGGCGACTGGGTCACCTTTGACACAGACGAGTGCATCCGCCCCGACACCACGCTGGAGGTGCTGGCAGGACTGAAGCCCTACTTTGACGAAAGCGGCTGCGTTACCGCCGGGAACTCCTCTCAGATGAGTGACGGAGCCGGCATGGTGGTGCTGATGAATCGGAAAAAGGCCGAGGAGCGGGGCATCCGTCCCATCGCCCGGTATCTGGGCTTTGCCGTCTGCGGCGTAGAACCGGCCTACATGGGAATCGGCCCTATTATGGCAGTGCCGAAGGTCCTGCGGAAAACCGGACTGACACTGGCCGATATTGACGTCATCGAGCTGAACGAGGCTTTCGGTTCCCAGGCCATTGCTTGCATCGACGAGTTGGGGTTGGATCCCGCCAAAGTCAATCCCAACGGCGGCGCCATCGCCATGGGGCATCCTCTGGGGGCCACTGGCGCTATGCTGACCTGCAAGGTGCTCTCTGAGCTGGAGCGTACCGGCGGACGCTATGGCATGGTGACCATGTGTGTAGGCGGCGGCATGGGCGCAGCTGCCATCTTTGAAATGCTCTGAGCGCCCAGAAACCCATTGCTTTAAAATGATGAGAAATGAGGTATTGAACTATGAAAGTCGTTATGCCCCAGTTGGGAATGACCATGCAGGAGGGCACCCTGGAGAAGTGGCTGGTAAAAGACGGTGACACCGTGGAAAAAGGGCAGCCCATGATGGAGATTACCACAGAAAAGCTGACCAATGAAATCGAATGCCCGGAGTCCGGCGTTATCAAACTGCTGGCCGCCGAGGGCGATATCATCCCCTGCGGCGGAGACGTGGCGGAGATCGGCTGAAACAGCAAATCGTGGCCAAGAGGAGGTTTCTCATGGACAAGATCTATACCAAGGAAGAACTGCTGGACATGTACCGCAACCTGAAGTTCGGCAGGCTCTTCACATTGAAGATGCACGAAGCCGTCTATAAGGGGCTGATTCGCAGTTCTTTCCACACCCCCTATGGTCAGGAAGCCATCGGCGTCGGTGTGGTATCCGCTATGCGGAAAACAGACTGGCTGGCGTATACCCACCGGTTCCAGACCGGCATGATCATGCGCTATGATCCTTACGGCTTTATCGCAGAACTCTTCGGCCTGCACGACGGTATCAAAAACGGTACTGCCTTCGACTATCACCTGGCCGATCTCAGCGAAACCGGAAAACACATTCTGTTCATCCTGGGTACTCTGGGCGGCACGATCCCCATGAACACCGGATTCGCCTGGGCCAGAAAAATGCAGGGCAAGGACGACGTATGCGTGGTGGTCCATGGCGATGGCGGATGCAGTGAGGGCGCTGCCTACGAGGGCTGGAATCTTGCAGCTTTACATAAGACGCCCAATGTCTATGTCATTGTCAACAATGGCTGGGCTATGACGGTCCCCCTCCGGCGGGAGAGCGCTGTGGAGGACATCTCCGCCAAAGCAGCGGCCTGCGGTCTGCCCGCTCAGGTGGCCGACGGCAATAACATCCTGGAGGTCCGCCGGGTTATGGAGCAGGCACTGGAGATGGCCCGCAGCGGCCAGCCCAACGTGGTGGAGTTCAAGACTCTGCGCTGGGAGGCCCACTTTGTCGGACAGGGAAATGATTACCGGGACGACAAGGAGAAGATCCAAGCGAGCATGGAACACGATGACTGCGTGAAAAACTTTGAACGGACTCTGCTGGCGCAGGGTGTGCTGGATCAGGCATACATTGACCAGTTCACTGCCGAGTCCCAACAGCATCTGGACGAGATGGTGGAGCGGGCTGCCCAGAGCCGCAAGTCCACCTATGATGAGATCTACACCATGGAGCATCTATATGCGACTCCGGAGACGGGAGGGAAGCTGTAATGAGGCAGTTGTATTTGAACCGCGCCATCGCGGAGGCCGTAGCCCAGGAGATGAAACGGGATGAACGGGTTGTTCTGATCGGCGAGGACATCATCAACCGCGGCGGCGGTATGAGCACCTTCCTGGGGGTATATGACCAATTTCCGGACCGCTGCCTAGACATGCCCATTGCAGAGAGCGGCTTTACGCACTTTGGCAACGGCGCCGCTCTGGCCGGAATGCGTCCCATTGTGGACCTGATGTTTTCAGATTTTTCTGCACTGGCCTTTGATGCTATCGTCAATGGCGCCGCCAAATTCCGCTTCAACTCCCAGGGAGAGGCCTGTGTCCCCATCGTCTATGTAATGGCCAACGGGGGCCGTGGAGCCTACACCGGCGGCGTAGGCTCCGGCTGTAACCACTCCCAGTGTGTGGAAGGTTGGTTCCAGAACGTTCCCGGCCTAAAGATTGTGGCCCCCTACTACCCCAGTGATGCCCTGGGCCTGCTAAAGGCCAGCATCCGGGACGACGACCCAGTGCTCTTCCTGTATGCAGAAGGCTCCCTGGGCGTGCGGGAGGCCGTTCCCGAGGAAATGGAACCAATCCCTCTCCACCATGCCGCCAAGATCATGCGGGAGGGAACGGACCTGACCATTGTGGCCGTGCAGGCCATGGTGCCCACTGCTCTCAAGGCAGTTGAGGAGCTGGAGAAAGCCGGCATCTCCGCAGAACTGATTGATCCCCGGGTGCTGATTCCGCTGGATTTGGAGAAGATCACCGCCTCCGTCCGCAAGACGCGCCGCCTGCTAGTGGTGCACGAGGCGCCCAGCCGCGGCGGCATTGGGGCGGAGATCCTCTCCGCTGTTGCCCAGGAGGCTCTGCGGGACATGAAGGCAGCCCGGGTTCTGGGCGCCAAGAATATCCCCGTGGGCTCCGGCTTTGCGGAATCCCTCATTATCCCCCAGGTGGAGGACGTTGTCCGGGCGGCCCGGGAAGTCATCGCCCAATAGGAACGCTTTTGCGCACAGAAAGGAGCATGTATGAGAAAAGGTGCATTGGAAGGAATCCGGGTCCTGGATCTGGGCCGTGTGGTTGCCGCCCCGATCTGCGGGCAGATTTTGGGGGATTTGGGAGCGGATGTCATTAAGGTGGAGCGCGTCAAGGGCGGCGATGACGTCCGCGGCGTGGCCCCCTTTACCAAAGACGGCGTCAATTTGTACTATCCCACCTTCAACCGCAACAAGCGCAGCATTACAATTGACTTTCGCAATCCCAAGGGCATCGAAGTCCTGCGCCGGCTGATCGCCAATGCCGACGTGCTGGTGGAAAACTTCCGTCCCGGAACCATGGAAAATATGGGACTCGGCTATGAAGAGGTCCGCAAGATCAATCCCCGGATGATCATGGCCTCCATCTCCGGGTTCGGTGAGACCGGACCCTACCGGGATCGGGCCGCCTTTGACTGGATCGTCCAGGCCATGAGTGGATTTATGTCCCTCAGCGGCGATGAGACCACTGGTCCCGTCAGAACCGGTCAGCCCATCACGGACCACATGACCGGAATCTATGCCGCTGTCGGCATCCTGGCAGCGCTGCACAACCGCAGCGTGACCGGCCTGGGCCAGCACATCGACATGGCCCTGTTTGATACGCTGATCACCACCCTGGGCAGCACTATCCCCGACTATGGGTGCAACGGTGTTGTGCAGAAGCCTTGGGGCAACCGGGATATGGTGACGCCAGTCAACCTCTATAAGACCAAGCAGGGTGAAATCTACATTCACGCCGGCTCCGATCCTCTCTACCAACGGCTTGTGAATCTGCTGCAGAACCCCGTCCTCTCTGAAGAGCGATTCCGTACCATTCCCGGACGGAACGCAGAGCCCGACCTGATTGACGGCATCATCACCCAGTGGCTCTCCGACAAGACTGCGAAAGAGGCCGAGGCGATTCTTCTGGAGGCCGGTATCCCCTGCGGCGTCGCGGCCCGGATCAACGATTTGTTCGACAATCCGCAGGTGAAGGCCCGGGATATGATCATCCAGCTGGACGTGGAAGGCGCTGGAAAAGTCCCCTATCCCGGCATGCCCATCAAGCTGTCTGACACCCCCTGCTCCGTGCACTATGAGAACTTTCAGCTGGGTGCGGCCACAGAGGATATCATGACCAACCTGCTGGGCTATACGCAGGATGAATTCCACGCCCTGCGGGCTGCTCACATCGTCTGAACAGATTCCGGCGGCCGGCTTCGGAGCTCTCCCGAGAGCCGGCCGCCTTTTGGGAAAGGAGCTTGCAACCATGAATGAGCGACGGGAAAAAATGACTGGCATGCGCAAGATCATTGCGGATAATATGCGGGTCAGCGCCCAGATTCCCCAGGCCTTCGGTGCCCTGCGCATCGATATGACCGCATTGCTCTCCTGCTCTGAAAAGCTGAAGGCAGAGGGCCGTGGCGTCTCAATGACCTCCTTCATTCTGGCGGCCCTGGGGCAGGTTCTGCGGGAGAATCCATCTTTGAACAGCCGCTTTGAAGGTGATGAGGTCATCTACTATGATGAAGTCAACGCCGGTGTGGCGGTGGCCAACGACGCAGGGCTGATGATCGTGGTGGTCAAGGGTATCGACCGCAAAGATCTCTTTGCCATCGATACGGAGTTCAAGGGCCTTATGCAGCGTCTGCGGGCCAAAAAGCTGCGGATGGAGGACATCACCGGCAGCACAGTCACCCTCAGCAATTTGAGCAAGGAAAAGCTTCAGATGTTCAGCTCTCTGATCACAAACCAGGAGTGCCTGATTGTAGGAATGGGGGGCGTCGGCAAGGAGCCTGTTGTGATCGCAGATGACAAGATCGCAGTCCGCAGCGTGGCCAATCTGATGGTCAATATGAACCACATTATCATCGACGGCATGCCCGCCGCTCGCTTTCTGGAGATGATGCAGGAGCGCCTGGAACATCCAGATGAGTTTCTCGTTCCCAGCACTCTGTAATTGTATGCAGCGTTTCTGGCTGAGTGGTTCCTTTTTGCCTTGAGTATTCATGCTATCTAAGCTCTGCCGGAAGCTAAAACCAGGTTCATCCTGACTCTTGTAGTTTACCTGCCGACAGAATGTGGCTAGTGCGTGCAAAAGAAGTTGGAAAGTTCCAGAACACACACCCCCGCCAAAGAACCGAATTTGTGAGCGGGCCCCCGGCAACTGCGTCAGGGGCCCGCAAATTGTTTTTCTGCCACTTCCTGCTTTGAAGGCGATAACCTGGAGATGACGTTCTGTCATTTAGGAGGGATAAACAGAGTGTTTGTCCAATGGCCTGCAATCCAATGGGCAGAGCGAAAAAGGAGAACGGTGCCATTTGACGAAGCTGTGAGACTGCTGACAAAAACACTTTCTGCGTCACGCAAGCGAAGAATAGGACAGCTCTCTGTTCGGTGCTTACAGAGTACTTCGATATTGTTATTTGGAGAAGGCTCTCAACGATGAGACGCTGCTTTTTCTTGATAAAGCAGATATGTATATCCAAATTTTCCCTGCATCTCCTGAGCTAGCCCGCCGAGAGGGCCGTATTCCTGCACAGCTCTATCCCCCGATCTGGGAGAGTGCCCCTGTCCCGAGGCGTCGTCTCCGTATCAAGTCCACCAGCACTGCCCAGGAAATCATCTCTCCGTAGGAAAGCTCACAGAGATTGAGAACAGCATTATCCAATAAATGAAACCTTTTCCAGAGCATCACAGGTACCCCCGGTTCGATGTGGGCATACCGCGTAGACTCCATCACAGCCCTGTCTCATCATCCCCGGGGCCGCTACAAGGGCAGCAACAGCAACTGTTATGCGAGAAGTCGAGGCTTCGCCATATCCGTGTTCTGTAAACTTTTGGATACAGGCAATATGGTGAGGCCGCCCTTTTCAGTAAAATAGTACGATTTCCGCGGGTGTAAAAATTTGAATTATACAAAGTACGCCTTGAACACGGGAGCGCGTTGGACCGCAATCATAGAGGCCATCCATACCGCTCAGCGCAGGTAGGGCGAGCCTCTCCTGGACACGTGGGTAGAGGTGCCGACAAACTCACCAGTCTGGTTTATGGATGGAGCTACGCCAACATACGCGGCCAGCTTGTCCGCGAAGGGGAATCGAGAGATGTCCCCGATCTCACTGAGGATTGTGGCCGCCAGGAGCGGTTCCACGCCAGGGATTATCGCGAGTGTGGTGCCAAACTACCAGAGCAGCTCATTGATTTGCCTTTCCAGTGAACTGTATGTTTCCAGCAGTGTGCGAACCTGTTCTAAGAACAACAGAATCAAAGCGGAATAGACGCACTCACAGTCCTCAATACCGAAACTGCCGCGGGCCGGCTTTTGATCTCACGGGCTTTCCACTCGCCAAACCGCCCATTGCTGCTCTTCTGGAGCACTTCGACCAATTTGCCAAGGTGGGCATTCGCCAATTCCTGCGGCGTGGGATATTTCGTCAGCACAGCCAGGGACGTCTTGCGAAAGACGGGGGCAAACAGAGTCTCATACTCCAAAAAGACACGGTCCAGGATCGCGATGGTCTTCCGTTTCAGATCACAGGCCATGTCCATCAGGTAGGAGCGGTTGCGGCACAGTTCCTTCAGTACCAGCGGCTTGTCCCAGCAGATATTGCTGGAGGCGTAACGGCCGAATCGGATGACATCGGCGATGACAAGTGAGTCCTTGGTACCCGTCTTGGCCTTGCGGATGGACATCTCCTGCATGGCACAGAACTGGATGGGGTGCTGTCAGTCCGGATGGCAGTCTCGCCGGGTATGAGCTCCTTAATGCCACCTTCGCGTTCATCTGGGGGCCAGCGCTAAATACATGATGCCGAAGCCGCCCCGGCCCAGCACCCGGCCCACGATGTAGCGGCCATTCAGGACCGCCCGGCCCCCAGAGCCACCGGGAATTTCTTTTCGTTTTCTCCCAAGTCAAACCCGCAGCAGGAGCCCTCCTCTTTCGACTTCTCCTGGAAGCAGTTGTCGCAAAGACGATTTTCTTCAGCCATGCTGTACCTCCATGGAAAGATGATTCCTGAGGCCATCTTGGCCCGTTCTGAGAGAGAATGCAACTATGCTGTTCGCATAGTACCAGGGCGGAAACTTCCTCGCTTTCAGCAGGGTGAGCATCGCATCCGGCTATACGTCGGCCGCAGTTTCGGGCGGTAGCCCGGTCCCACCTCGGGCGGCCGAAGGCCGTAGGACAAAGAGAAGAGAAGCACCCTTCCCTGCTGTCAGAATTGCGAGGCCGTTGACAAGGAGGATCTGCCCTGTGCCAAGGGGGAGCGGGGGCCCCCTCTGTTTGGCTGTGTGAGCCGTTGTGTGGGGCGAATGAGGACTGGGTAGCATCCGTGTCTGCCAAAGCCATTCTGCGGCCCTTGCTAAGACCGTGCGATGAAAGTTGGAAACTGCTGTTGAAACACGTTTTCCCCAAAATCGCGGAGAAATCCTGCCGAAAGTGGGCGGTAAAAACAGAGGTCGAGGACCGCTTCTGGAGTCATCTACCCGGAATGCTTAGGGGGGCGGAGAAAAAGTAAGAGTCACCCCGGGAGCTACCTGGCTTTCGGCGGATGACTCCCTGTGGTTTCGGGAACTGGTTCCCCCAAAAGTTGCGGCGCTGAAAACAAAGGCAGGGCTCTGCCCCTGGCACAGAAGTCGTTGCTTTTCTGAAAATTTCTATTCATCCACTAGGCATTGAGTCAGCATCGTGATATGGTGTGTCGCTGACAAGGCGGCCACATGATGCAAGACTACATGAAGGCCCTGCACGCAAGGTTCTGCCGGGAGCCGAAACTCCAGGGTGTCCGGGAGGCTTACAGAACGCTGAAAGCGAAGCTGGGCCAGCAAGACCAGGAGATTCTGCTGCAACTGGCAGATCTGGAAAACGAACTGCGGGACGAAAGTCCTCTGGTGTCCTTCATCGCCGATTTCCAACTGGGTATGGGGATCGCTGGAGAAATCAAGCCATACTGCTTCGAAGATGAAGAAAAGCGGGCCATAGAAAGAGCGAAAGCAAGGTATCCTCAGGGCAAAAATTGATACGCCATATAGAAAGAAAAAGGGCTGCCGCTGGCAGCTCTTTCTTAATTTTCTGATAACAGTGGCTGTAAGCCCTGGCCATTTCCCTTCCCTGTGGTATGTTGTGTTGCTGCGAAAAGAGTGAGCGACATGGCAAAGCGCAGAGCCAACGGGGGGGGAGGCTCCGAAAACGCAAAGATGGCCAGCGGGAGGGCCGGTACACCGCTGGGCACGATCCGGAGACCGG
>CDZA01031394.1_pt1 | contig 15128 bp, 13 predicted proteins | sample 554881 | NCBI WGS metagenome assembly CDZA01 (sample SAMEA3182082, study PRJEB8094) | gut metagenome | biome: human; feature: gut; material: Stool; isolation source: human stools | place: Canada | collected 2012-12-04
CTCGTTGCCTCAAAAAGTTCGTCGTATCCGAGGTTGGACTGAATCAGCCCGCATTGAATGCAGCATTCCAGGATGCTCGCAAAGATCAGGCACTGCGACACCGTCATATCGCCCGCAAGCACCCAGACCCAATGGACCTTTTTGACATACGCATAAGCATAGGCCAGCGAAAGCGCAAGCGGAACCAGCGGCAGCCAGCGAATTCTCCTGCTGCGCGGGATGCGGCAGTTTTTTACCATCGAAAGAAACGCAAATCCCGCGCACAGGGCCTCCCAAGCCAGCACAAAGAAATAACCGCTCTCATACCGATACTCCTGATCCGATAAAACGCCGGACGGGAAGGAAAACACCTGCTGGTGCAGATCATTGGTCAGAACGAGCAGAAGCAGAAGCAGCGTCGGAAGATACAGAAGCTTTGTCCATCGCGGCAGCCGAAAATCTTCTCCCTTGCCCAGCGACTGGGAAACAAAGGCCGACAGCATGGGGATGAACAGCATCGGAAAATAGTAGAAATACCACAGCCAGCGCCCTGCATCCGTGTTTTCAATGGAAAATTTGATTGAGCGCAGAAGAATCCAAAGCACCATCAGCACCAAGATCGCCACCAGATAGCGCCGCACCTGTGTCTGCACGATGCGGATCCGCAGGGAGTAACACCACGCGCTGAACAAAAACACATAGATCCCGCTTCGCAGGTGGCTGACAACCGGAGAGTGGAAAATATGTCGGCTTGCATATCGGAGCCACATGGCAAACGCAATGAGCACCAACACGCCCAGCGCAAACAAGATGCTCTTTTTTGTCGCTTTGCTCATGCCGTATGCCTCCCATCTCTGCACATTCGTATGGATAGTATATCATGCGGACGGAAAAAGGCAACACAGTTTTACACCCTTTGCCGGGAGAATCGAGCCGGATGATGGCCTTTGAACAAAAAATAATTGCAAACCCTATCCAATCGGCGGGGGCAGAAGGGATCGATAACAGCTAAAATACAAATGGAACATACAAAAGAAGAGAAAGGCGGTGGAAAGCGCAGATGCGAAGGATCGTACTGGATATGAAAGGCGGACTTCTGGCGGAAGCGGTCATGCAATCACTTTCGGGATGCGACCCGGATTTTCTTGTCTACCGTTCTTCAAAACCGGAGGAAACGCTTGCCCTGTGCCGGTCCTGCCGTGCCAATGTGTTGGTGATGGAGGTCATCCGGCAGGGCATCTGGAAGCTGAGCGAGCGGCTCAAGCTTTGCAATGCTGTAAAGCAGCTCGGCTGGGTCTGCAAGGTTCTGCTTCTGGTGGATGAGAACGCGGACGAACTGCTTGCCGCCGATGTGCGTCAGGCGGTGAAGGATCAGTTGGTCGACAATTTTATCTATGCGTCGGTATCGCCGACCTACCTCGCGGGCGTGATCGACACACTTTAGCTCTTTGGTTTTCACTGCCTGCGCGGAAAGCCGCATCATGTACGTATTCGACAAAGAAATAACAGAAGGAGGTTCCAGATGAGAAAACGAATTCTTGCGATTTTCCTTTGCCTGATCCTTACACTGTCCCTTGCCGCAGCGGTGGCCGCAGAGGATTTCACCGTGACCCTTCCGCCGGGAAACAACATTCTTCCTCCCAATCAGCCCGGGCAGCCTGAGCCGGACGACGAGGACCGGATCGTGACGCTTCAGATCCCGATCACCAAGGTCGTTGAGTTGGGGGGAAATACTGCACCGAAGCAAACGACTTTCAGCTTCTATGCATTTCCCAGCGATCCGTCGTATGGCCGTTATGAAGCCGGCGGCAGCGGCCTCTGGGATGTGCAGAACTGCACGGTGACCGTGAACGGAGCCGGAACGTTCAGCTGCGTGATGACCATTCAAATCGACAGAAGCGACTTCTTCGCTCTAACCGACAATCAGGGCATCTTTGTTGTGGAAACCAACGATGAGCAAAGCGGTTGGACGTATGATGAGACCCGCTGGTTCCTCCAACCGCAGTATAAATGGAGCGATGCCGCACGGGAATACAAGTGGACGGGCGGCTGGGATTGCTACAACAAATTTGAAGCTATGGAAGGCAGCGTGCATGTCAACCCGGACAATGCGCAGGGCGGGCTTGGCTTTGTCAATCTTTACACCGAGAACACCGCACCGGTGACGGAACCCACATATAAGCCTGCGACGCTCAACAAGACTGACCATTTCGCGTTCCTAAAGGGCTATCCGGGCGGCGGATTTGCCCCGGGCAAAAATATGAGCCGCGCAGAGGTGACCACCATGTTCGCCCGCCTGCTGACCGAGCAGATGGAGGCAAACAAATCCTATCCGGCCTCCTTCTCCGATGTGACCTCGGCGCACTGGGCGGCCAACTACATCGGCTACATGGAGCAGTTCGGGATCGTCCGCGGCTACAGCAACGGAACGTTCCGGCCAAACGCGCCGATCACGCGTGCGGAATTTGCCGCGATCTGCTGCCGGTTTGAGCAGCTGACGGACGGAGCTGCGGCCTTCACGGATGTTCCTGCCTCTCATTGGGCGGCAAAGTCCATCGCCTATGCGGCGACTCGCGGTTGGGTCACAGGCTATGCAGATGGAACATTCAAGCCGGGCAACAACATTACAAGAGCAGAGGTCGCCGCTGTCACCTGCCGCCTGCTCGAACGCAGTGCTGACATAGAGTATATCCGTGCCCATCTGAAAGAGCTGCCAAGAGTCTTTGCTGACATGAACGAGCAGCACTGGGCATACTGGTATGTGATGGAAGCTGCCAACGGCCATGACTATACCAAATCCGGAAATACGGAAACATGGCTCCGGACATATCCATAAACAGGAGGGTTTTATATGCAGGTCACAATACAAAGCATCCCTGCAAGCCTGCAGGAATTCGAGACGCTTGCGGCAGGCGGAAGACAGCCGGAGCGCATCTGCGCCCTGTTTCTGTGCGCACTGGCACTGTTTGACAAGGACAGGGACGCCGGAACTGCCGCAATGAATCTTCTGCGCGGCCCGCGGCCCATGACGCCCTACGATGCGCAGTTCCTGCGCGACCGGCTGCGCGGCAAAGCCTATCTGCCGCTTGCGTATTTTGAAGGCGCGACGCCGGAAAACGGCTATCAGCCGCGGGTGCCATACCGGCTTAACGTGCTGGCAGACCCCAGGCCGCAGGATATCGAGCCGGGGTATCTGCGCGTGTTCCTGAAAACGGCGGGTGCAGATTCGCCGCGGCCCATGAAGCTGCGGCAGAAGGCATCGACCGGCGAGTGGTTCCTCTGGGAATATTCCAGCATTCTCAGCGGCATCCGTATTCCTGCGGCGGAAGACCCGTGGGCATAGTAAACAGAGAAAGGGAGAACAGACAATGGGACTCATTAAAGCAGCATTGGGCGCGGCTGGCGGTGTGATGGCCGACCAGTGGAAAGAGTATTTTTATTGTGAATCCATTCCGGAGAACGTGATGGCGGTCAAGGGCCTGCACCGCGTTTCCGGGCGCAGCAGCAACTACAAGGGCAGCGAGAACATCATCTCCAACGGCTCCGTCGTGGCAATCGCCGACGGACAGTGTATGATCATCGTCGATCAGGGCAAGGTGACGGAGCTCTGCGCCGAGCCGGGCGAGTTTGTCTATGATGCTTCGACCGAGCCGTCGATCTTCTCCGGTGAGTTGGGAACCAGTATCCTCGACACGTTCAAGAACATCGGAAAGCGCTTCACCTTCGGCGGCGAGCCGCCCAAGGATCAGCGCGTGTACTATTTTAACACCAAGGAGCTCATCGGCAACAAGTACGGCACGCCATCGCCGGTTCCCTTCCGTGTTGTTGACCAGCGGGCAGGCATTGACATCGACATTGCCATTCGCTGCTTCGGTGAATACAGCTACCGCATCTGCGACCCGATTTTGTTCTACACGAACGTCTGCGGCAATGTGGGTGAGGATTATACCCGCGACCGGCTGGACGGACAGCTCAAGACCGAGTTACTTACCGCGCTTCAGCCCGCGTTTGCGAAGATTTCCGACATGGGCATCCGCTATTCCGCACTACCCGGCCATACAATGGAGCTGGCTGAGGCGTTGAACGAAGTCCTCTCCGGAAAATGGCGCAACCTGCGTGGGCTTGAGATTGTTTCCTTCGGCGTTTCGTCGGTCAAGGCGAGCGAGGAAGATGAGAAGATGATCAAGGAGCTGCAGCGCAACGCGGCGTTCATGGATCCGACGAGAGCGGCTGCACATCTGGTCGGCGCGCAGGCGGCAGCGATGCAGTCGGCCGCGTCCAATCAGGGCGCAGGCCCCGCGATGGCGTTCATGGGCATGAATATGGCAGGCCAGATGGGCGGTATGAACGCACAGAACCTCTATCAGATGGGTGCGCAGCAGCAAGCACAGCAGCCCGCTCCCGCAGCACCGGCAGCGCCCGCGAACGGTTGGACGTGCATCTGCGGACAAAGCGGTATCACCGGCAATTTCTGCCCGAACTGCGGCAGCAAAAAACCGGAACCCAAGCCGGCGGCAGGAAGCTGGAAATGCCCGCAGTGCGGCGCGACGGCAACCGGAAAGTTCTGCCCCGAATGCGGCACAAAAAAGCCAGAAGTACAGGCAGACGGCTGGACGTGCAGCTGCGGTGCGGTGAATAAGGGCAAGTTCTGCGCCGAATGCGGCAAACCCAAGCCGGCCGGTATCCCGCAGTATAAGTGCGACAAATGCGGCTGGGAACCGGCTGATCCGGCACATCCGCCGAAGTTCTGCCCCGAGTGCGGCGATCCGTTTGACGACGGCGATTTGAAGTGAGAAAAGCACTGAAAATTGCTCTGATTGTCGTGCTGGTGATTGCAGTTATCACACTGGCAGGCGTTTTGCTGTACAGGTTTTTTATCGGAAGCCGGATTCAAGATGGAGGCAGAATGGAGAATCCGGATGCGTACAGAGCGGGGAAGGATCTGGTGGAATTTGAGTGGCGGCAGAACCACAGGAATTACTACAGCAGCTTTTCACTGAAATTTTACCAGGAGGACGATATGCCTCTGCTGACCGGCTGGTTTCCGAGCCAATCGGGCGGCGATGAGGTAAGAAAAAGCAGGACAGATGCGTTTTCCAACCCGGTTCCATGGCAGCTAACGTGGCTACAGTGGTTTGCGCTTCAGAATATGCTGGCAGAGTCGGATCTGCCCGAATACCGAAAGCCGTCTTCCGATACCGCAGATGAAACCGACAGTGAGATCCGGGTCGTTTGGCGCACCGATGACGGGAGTAAGACCCAAACGCTCAGCGGCAGCCATGCGGAGGCACTGGAGGCCTTGGTTCTGGGTATTGCCGAGGAAGCGTATGCTGCATCCACGCTTGAAACAGAGCAGCGTGAGGTGCGCGAAACAGCAGAGTTGGTCGGAATTTACTGGGAGCAAAACGCCTTGTCTGCGCGTGACTGCTTCAGCTTCCTTCTCGATGAGCGGACGCTGCCATCCCGAGCGGAGAAGCAGATGCTTTTCTCCTATCGGTATCAGGATGGCGACGGTAAGCCTATTTTCAGGCAGAACATCGCCGTCGAGCCGGAGAAGGCGCGGACATATTTCAGCAGCATCGGACAAGAGCTTCGCGCGCTGGAGCTTCCGGTTTCCCCCGGCGTCTGCCCGGATGGTGTTGCGGACAGCTGCATTGCCGCGACATGGCAGGACGGCGGCGAGGTTTTCACGAACAACTACTGTGGCGCGGGCGCACAGAGCATCTTTAACCTTCTGGCAGCGTTTGCTGAGGAAACAGAGGCCGGGATTTTTTCAAGACCTGCGCCGGACGGCGGATGGAAATGTCCAGAGTGCGGGATGCCGAATGGCAGTAGCGTATTTTGCGCAGAGTGCGGAGCAAGACGCCCTGCGGAATCATAAAAACAAACAACAACAAACAACAAGGAGGCGAGGAGGAATTATTATGAATGGACACAAGTTTTTGAAGGTCACTGGCATTCTGATGATCATTGCCGCTGTATTCTCCATCATTGCGGGTGTGCTTGTCGGTGGACTGGGTGCGCTGGCGGCAGGACTCGGCGCAGCATCCGGCCTGACATTTGCCTACTGGGCAGCGCTGTTTCTGACACTGATCGGAGGGATTTGCCAGCTGATCGCCGGAATCAAAGGCGTCAAGCACAGCAAGCGCAGCGAAAAAGCAGGCGGGCTCATCGTATGGGGCGCAATCGTGGCTGTATTCAGCGTCTTGAGCATCGTGATGAATCTGGTCAACGGCGGCGAGTTTAACGTCACAAGCGTTCTGACGGGCGTGGCCGTTCCGGCCTTGTACATCTACGGCGCGGTGCTCAATTCCAAGGCAGATGCACAGTACGCCGCATAATTTGAGAAGCAGATACAAAGGAGATTGGTACATATATGGGACTGTTCGATAAGAAATATTGCGATATTTGCGGAGAAAAGATCGGCTTACTTGGCAACCGCAAGCTGGAAAACGGGAATCTCTGCAAAAACTGCGCCAAAAAGCTCTCGCCGTGGTTCTCCGACCGGCGCAGCAGCACCGTCGAGGAGATCAAGGCGCAGCTTGCCTACCGTGAGGAAAACCGGCAGAAGGTTGCGGCGTTCCACACCACCCGGACGCTCGGCACGAACACCAAGGTGCTTCTGGACGAGGACGCGGGAAAGTTTATGGTAACAAGAGCAAGAGATCTGCAGGAGGCAAACCCGGATGTTCTGGACTTTGCAGACGTGACCGGCTGCAATCTTGATATTGACGAGAGCCGTTCGGAACTCACGCGTGAGGATAAGGACGGCAAGGAGGTCAGCTACAATCCGCCGCGCTATGAATACTCCTATGATTTCTACATCACCATATTCGTCAACAACCCCTACTTCAACGAAATGCGCTTTCAGGTCAACTCCAGCTCTATAGACATTACGCCGCCCTCGGCACGCCCGGGCATGCCGGCAAGATGCAACCCTGAAACCAACGTCGAGTACCGCAACTGCAAAAAGCTCGGCGAGGAGATCCGTCAGGCACTGACGCAGGTACGAAAAGATGTGCGTGAGAAGATCGAGCAGGCCGCCGCGCCCAAAGCGGCAGTCACCTGCCCCTACTGCGGCGCAACTACCACGCCGGACGCAAGCGGCTGCTGCGAATACTGCGGCGGCGCGGTGAACGGCTGAACCATCCATCAAACGACGATTTGGAAAGAAGGACTTAAAAATGAGAAAGTATGTAGCATTACTCCTGATTGCAGCTGCACTCCTGACGCTTGCCGCCTGCGGCAGTAAGGATGCGCTGGCCGGAACATGGTCTGCTGATCTCGGAGAAGACGGTGTGATCACATGGACGTTCAACGGAAAAGGTAAATGCACCATGGAGAATGCGTACATGAAGCAGAACGGCACCTATACCATTGACGGCGACCAGCTTACGGTAACGCTGGAGGCATGGAGTGAACCGTCTACTTACACGTTCTCCGTGGATGGCAGCAGCCTTACCATGAATGAGAACTCCGGCTACGGCATCAGCGGCACTTTTACGAAAAAATAAACCGCATAGAAGCACAATACGTATCAGCCACCCACCGGACTTTTAGAAAGGAGAAAAACTATGGATAACCTTACTGGCAGCATGAAAGATGTCGCATTCGCGACCAGCCCCCGTGAATTTGATCTTTCCTATTCCACCACACTCGAGGAGATCATGGAGAAGCTCAATGCCCGCAGGGCAGCGTTCCAGATGCCGTTCCAGATCAAGGGCGGCATTCCCGGTCAACGCATCTCGTTCGAGAAAGAACCGAATGTGGACGTTGGTCTCTGGCTTTTCCTCAAGGACGGCACACACATCCGGATCCAGCCGGTCATTACGGAGGCCAAGATGTCGGTTGGCGGTATGCGCGTTGATAAGAACAGTGCATTGCGCAAGGGCCTCAAGGGTGCGACAGTCGGCCTTGCAACGGAGCGCGGCGCCTATATCGACACCGTGACTGAAACCGTGAAGAAGATTTTGAACGGTGAGGAAGTAGAGGACTATGTCGCGCCGGAGGTTCCGGTCGAAACGAAGGACTGGCTGACAACGTTCCTGCTCTGCCTCTTCCTTGGCGGCCTCGGCGTCCACCGCTACTATGTCGGCAAGATCGGCACGGGTATTCTTTATACGCTGACGGCAGGTCTGTTCGGCATCGGGTACCTTGTTGACTTTATCAAGATTCTCTGCGGCAAGTTCACCGACAAGGATGGGAATCTTATCCAGCGTGAAAAGAAATAAGGAAAGCAAAATGTCGAAGGTATGCACTGCTGTTTTTTCCGGAAGGCTACGTTATTTCCTGTTGATTAGCAGATTTGTGTATCCCTAAGAATATCGGGAGGGAATTATGAAACAGACGAAGATCAAGCTTCTATGCCTGCTTCTTGCAGTTGTGATGCTGCTCAGCAGCCTTACCGCCTGCGGCAAAGATAAGGCGAAAGACTCCAATCTGATCAAGCTCGGTGACTATGAGCTGCTCTACAAGGGCGCGTGCATCATGGAAGATTCGGACGGAAGTGACGCGATCGTTCTGACACTGGACTTCACAAACAACGGCAAGGAGAATGCGTCGTATCTTTGGAGCGTCGATGAAACGCTCATGCAAAACGGCGTAGAACTGGAAGCTGCAACCGTCTTTGCCGACTACGACACCTTTGAAACCGTGATAGAAGGCCAGTTTACAGACGTCGCTCCGGGCGCAACGGTGGAAGTCCGGACAGCATATCTGCTTCAGGACACGACCAGTCCAGTCGAGGCAACCTTCGAGCAGTTCCTCGGCAAGAAAAGCGGCAAGATCACCATCGACCCATCCTCACTGAATTGTGAGACTCCCGCAGCTGATACGACCGGCGGTGAACCGCCCGTTGACAGCACGCTGACCTCCGATCCAGCCGAGACTGGCGATGCACTGCTCGACTGGTGGAACGGCGAATGGTACGGCTGGTGGAAGATGAGCGGCTGTTATGGCTACTACGAGAGCATGGAGGGAAAATGGTGGGATGTCTGCGGCGTCATTGACATCGGCACGGACTACACTGGCACGATCACGCTTTGGGACGAGGACTACACGAGGTCCGAACCCATGGCTTCCGCGCAGGTCAGTCTGAGCGAAGCCGGAACCGGCGAGCACGGCACGGTGATGTCCGAGGGCGGCTGGTTCACAAACGTGGCCCTGGAGCATGCGGACTGGATCGTTGATCCCGCGCTGTTGGACTATGACGACATGATCTGGATCAGCGGCGACTATGAAGATGGCGATGACGAGTTCCACTATGACATCTATCTGCGCCCGTGGGGACTCTACTGGGATGACATGGAGGAAGATACATATCCCTACCGCTATACCGACTGGTATCTGCCTCTGATTGACGCAGGCAAGTCCATGCCGGATGCCATCGGAGAAAATGCTTCGGAAGAAGCTGCTCCGACAGAAGGCTCCCAGCCCACCTCGCCGGACGCTGCGGCCTCCGGCGGCGACGGCATCGTGACGGAAGAGCAGGTGCAGAAGGGCTACGTCTGGATGAACGAGGTCAATAATAATATTTTTGACGCTACTTACGATGATATCGTTGCCTACTTCGGCGTGGAAGGTCAGTTCGTCAAGGAAGAGTACAGCGACCACATGAAGGCAAACTACCGCTACTACAAATGGATCTCTGAGGACGACGACTCCCATTTCATCTACGTCAATTTCAAGGAGAACGAGTCGGGCGTTTATACGGTGAGTGCGTACAACACCAGCGGCTTCTCCGGCACAGAAGCCATAGAAAAGTATCTGGACATCGTGAAGGCCGAGGCCGCCGAAGCGAATAGGGCAGCGTCTGCAAACGCCGAGATGAAGGACTTCTCCGTGGAAATCGCCCAGTTTGCAAAAGACGATGTGAAGGTCAAGATCATGACGAAGATCCCGGTATCCGGCTGGTCGTTCGATGATGGGGGGCGCTGCCTGGTGGAAAACGACGATCCCACCGCGTTCGGTGCAGGCGCCATCAGATTCGAGGTAAGAACCAATGTGGAGGACTTCGACTACTACAAGGACGACTTTGAAAACTATCAGGACATCGACGATCGCGTGATCGGCGGCATCACCTTCCATGGGCGTACCTACAGAAGAATCGGCTATGATTGGATCCAGTATATCGCGCAGATCGACGACGGCCGCGCACTGTCCATCGGACTGACGAAATTGGACTGCGTCCCGGGAACGATGCCCGACATCATTCTCAACAACATGACGTTCCAGTAAGGGCAGCGTCCTTCTGAGAATTTATATGAAAACCGGCTCCCGCCCCAATTTGGAGCGGGAGAATCCGGCTATTTGCGGAGAAACGGAGGGGATACTGTGAAGCTCAAGGCGTTCCTCATCATGGCAGGTCTATGGATGGGGCTGTTCGGTCTGACCGCCTGCGGCGGTGCTGACGTGCGCACCTATCAGTACCCTGAGACATCGGTTCTTTTTGACGACTTCCACATTAAAAAAACCGTTTACAGCCCGGGGGTCATGAAGCTCTATTACCGCGGCGGGCAGTTCAAGGACACGCCCATCCGCTGCTACGACGCGAATTTTGAAGATCTGGGAGATCAGTTTGAATATTCCTTTCAAAACGGCGTTCTGACAGTTCAGGCGGATTTTGCAGAACAAATCAGCGGACTCACGATTGAGGATAAAGACCACGATACGGTCTATCATCTGCGCTATCTGGACTCTCCGCAGTTTGCGTGGCTGGCGGATACGCTCTGGCTGGATTACGGTATGATGACGATGGGAGACGAGGCGCGGTATTACAGCGATGCGGAGCGGCAGGCACAGGCAGAGCGGGAGAGCGCCGAGCATGAGCAGACACGCGATGTTTTTGCGCTGCTCGAGGGCACGTGGATCTCCGAGGATGGTCTGCAAAAATATGTGTTTTCCACGGACGCAGACGGGAGCGAATTGCGTGCGGCGGAGCTGTGGTTCGACGAAACGGAGCAGAAATGGAATGGCTGGGAGCTGTGCGTCGAGTCCGCGTTTCAGACGCCGTATTTCGGCGGAGAATACAGTGAGGACGTGGCGGAGCACCTGCAGGAGATCGTGCTGGGAAACAGCGATCATGCGGCGGCGGATATGTGCGTCTTGTACGATTCGGAAGAAAACGTCATAAGAGACACGAACACGATCTATCACAAGCAGTGAGCCTGCGGGACATATCCGGAATAACACGATCATAACTGTGTTCGGCACTGCAATCTGCCCTTGTGGGCTGCAACACTGGTCTGAGAAATGAGGAACTTAGATGGCAACACAAATCACAAATTATCAATGTCCCGCCTGTACGGGACCGCTCCATTTTGTGGGAGAATCCGGCAGGCTGGAGTGCGATTACTGCGGCTCAAGCTTCGATATCGCAGAAATTGAAGCGTTCTACGCGGAAAAAGAAGCAAAAGCGGCGGAAGCGGCACAGAAGCAGGAAGAAACGGAAGCGGCTCAAAAATCTGCCGAAGCGGAAGAACAACAGACTGCCGCAGACGGCTCTGACTGGGATGCTTCCGGTCTGAGCGAGGACTGGGGCGCGGATGCGGCCGGCATGAAGGCCTACTGCTGCCCGTCGTGCGGCGCGGAGCTGCTCTGCGACGCGACGACCGCAGCCACGTCCTGCCCGTACTGCGGAAATCCGTCGGTACTTCCGGGGCAGTTCGCCGGCATTTTGAAGCCCGACTTTGTGCTTCCCTTCAAGCTGAGCAAGGAGGATGCCATCAAGACATTGAAGAAGCACTATCTCAAAAAGCCTCTGCTGCCATCGACCTTCTCCAAAGCCAACCATCTGGAGCAGATCAAGGGTGTGTATGTACCTTTCTGGATGTACGACGGCGAGGCCAGCGGAAGTGCGCAATTCCATGCTACGCAGGTACATACCTACACCTCAGGAGACTATGAGATCACGGAGACAAGCCACTATGATGTGCGACGCGCAGGCTCCATTGCCTTTGAAAAGATCCCGGTGGACGCGTCGAGCAAAATGCCGGACGATTATATGGACTCCATCGAACCGTATGATTACGCGGAGCTCAGGCCATTTTCCACAGCGTATCTGCCCGGATTTCTGGCGGACAAATATGATGTCAGCGTCGAAGACAGCCGGGAGCGGGCGGACATGCGCTGCGCGGGCTCGCTGCTGAGCGCACTGGAACGCACGGTTTCGGGCTACACCACCTGCAATGAAACGAGCCGGGATATCCACTTGAAGCGCGGCAAGGTGCATTACGCACTGCTTCCCGTCTGGATCCTGAACACGAGATGGGAGGGCAAGGACTTCCTCTTTGCCATGAACGGTCAGACAGGCAAGCTTGTCGGCAACCTTCCGGTCAGCACGAAACGGGTAATTGGCCTGTTTGCGGCAATCGCGGCACCTCTTATCGCCATCAGTGTGACCGCGCTGCTTCTTTTGGCGCGATAGGGAGGGCTGAGACATGAAAAAAAGAATACGTTGTCTCCTGCTGGTGTTTCTGTTCTGCCTTGTGCTCTGCGTGAACGCAGCCGCGGCTGAGCAGACAGGCGCACAGCTTTCTTATGTGACGGACGCGGCCGGACTTCTCAGCGAAAACGAAAATATGCTGCTGGAAAAGATGGCGGAAAGCGTCTCCCAAAAATACGGCGTCGGCGTCTACATCGTAACCGTGGAGGACTATCGGGACTTCCATTCTGAAGGCGTCTATAAGGCGACCTACACCATTTACCATGAATGCACCATGGGCGAAGGACCGAACCGCGACGGGATCATGCTCCTGCTCAGCATGGATGATCGCGACTGGGCAATGTTCTGCTACGGCTCACGCTGCGAGTATGCGTTCAACAGCTATGGTCAGGAGAAGCTGGAAAAGGTCTTCCTCGACAATTTCGGTGAGAACGACTGGTACGGCGGCTTTGAGGATTACGTCAAAGAATGCAGCGTCTATCTGGAAAAGGCTTCCGCAGGAAAGCCCGTCCGGGCGAGCTTGTTTATTCCGATCCTTATTGTGATCGGTCTTTCTATGCTGGCGGCAGCCGCGGTCGTCGCTGTGATATGGCGGAAAATGGACACTGTATCAAAAAAAGCAACCGCGAACGACTACGTCTCCGCGGGACTCCGGCTTACGGCGCAAACAGATCATTTCACCCATAAGACGACCTCCAGCCGGAAGATCGAGCGCAGCTCTTCCAGCAGCGGAAGCAGTTACAGCGAATCCGGCGGCGGCGGTTCCGGCCGAAGCGGAAAATTCTGAAAGGAGCGGCTATGAAAACAACACCCAAACAAATACTCGCGCTGTTGCTGGCACTGGTTCTGCTGCTGTCGCTTTGCGCCTGTGTACAGAAGACGCAAACAGAGCCTAACGAATCGAGAACAAGTACAGATAAGGTAAAAATGCCTACAAAACCCGACAAAAAAACGCCTGAAAAGCAGCCGGAGGAAGCTCCATTGCAAAATGATATGCGTGATCGCACGTCACGCGACGAGGCGTCAGACACACAGCCGGTACAATACGGGTTTTCACAGGAGGCAGAAACCTCGCTTGGATGGCTGCGGGATAGGATCGACTTTCCAATGACCATGTTTGGCGCGGCGTATCTCGGTTATGTCGGCGGGCTGTTTGAGGAGGGCTTCGAGACGGGCTTCCCCGCATGGCTGTGGGAAACCAATGAGGCCATGCTCCTCGAATACCCCTTCATCGCCGAGATCGACGAGGAGCATATTATCGGCGGTGCGGGGCATCTGTACTGCATCGTGCCGGTCGACGAGAACGCGACGGTTGCGATCAACCGTGTGCAGTGGAACGAAAAAACACAGACCGACGAGGTCACGGAGGTGCTCTACCGGTCAGAGAGCGGCGAACCGGTGCTGCTCTTTGCAAATCTCGACGGCGTTGCATATGAGGCCGACACCCAGGTCTTTATCACCGACAACAACGGGAATACCTGCGAATGGTACCCCTCGCTTGATGCGATGAGCTATCTTGCGCCGTGTATATCGGAAGCTGGAGACTATCTTTCGTTTGACTTTACAGAATATGCCTGGTACAACGCCCCGGCCGAGTTTTCCGCGTGGCTTGCCGACGGCTGGAGCGGCATGACCGCGCTCGGTCTTGCCGGATCGCAGCGTGACGGCATGGGCTGGATCACAGAAACCATGGTGGGGGAAACCAGCCGCTATGCCTATTTCTCGCTGCGCTTTTATCTTGAGGATGAGACGGGCGGTACGGTCGATCTGGAGTGGGTATATGAAGACAGTGACGACATTGAGGAGATGTGGAGCGGCTTCTGGACGATTCAGACCATTCAGGACGGGCCGAGCTATGTGACGCTCAGCTTGTCGCTTGTGGGCGGTAATAACTACGGCGTCACGGACGGCCCGATGTATCTGTGTGAAACGTATCCCCTCCTGATCAGCCCGAGCGGCACGGAGCTGCTGGTCGGCGCGGGTGAGCGGCATTTGCCTGCCGTTCATGTCGCAGAGCACAACGGCATGTGTGCTGACACAGGCCGTAGGATAGAAGGTGTGCAGGGAGCAAACTGCTTTGAGGTTTGCATTCATAAATTCTGTTTGGTAGCAATCTACCGTTCAGGTCTGTGTCCGTGACAATAATCCGTTCGGTTCACAGTATGACTTGACTATCGACAAAATTCAAGTTACAATCCACATCCACCCCGGCAGAACCTCTCCAAATCCACCCAACTCCCCTGACCCAGATTGTGACCCAGGTGTACGCGGAAGCGTGTGGACGCGGCGGGCAAAATCTTGTGAAATTCCGTATTTTTTGTTGACGGAACGGACGTATTTTACGTAAAAACGCCAAATACCACAAACCGATAGCAGCTGGCAGTCATGAGGTCAGCGGTTCGATCCCGCTTATCTCCACCAGAAAAGTCCTGAAATCTCACGATTTCAGGGCTTTTTCTTTACTTTCTCCCGCAAATAATCGGCCGCATTTATGCAGTCATGCGGCCTGACCCAGATTTGACCGTAACCGTCAAACCACCCCGCGCATGGACAGGCATGAGACAATAGTAACGGGACGTTGCGAAACGTTCCGTTACTATCGTTACTGGAGGATATCAAAATGACAAGCGCAGAGTTGAAGCACCGTGTAAAGCTGCAGGAGTGGGCGGCACGGATACAGGACTGCCGCAGCAGCGGCCTGTCAGTG
>CDZA01004850.1_pt1 | contig 14757 bp, 13 predicted proteins | sample 554881 | NCBI WGS metagenome assembly CDZA01 (sample SAMEA3182082, study PRJEB8094) | gut metagenome | biome: human; feature: gut; material: Stool; isolation source: human stools | place: Canada | collected 2012-12-04
GAGCATGAATTGGTGATGTAGAGAGGAATGAACATCGACATGGTCTTGCCGAAGCGCTCCTCGGTATATTTGCGGGAAAGACGCGCCATTACCTCCAGGTATGGCTCGGCTGCCGGTGAAATCAGCGCCATGAAGTCGTTCACATCGCAATGGTCCTTGGCAAGGGCACGGCGCACGTCATTATCGGTCATTCGAGCAATGCGCTCCGTGGTCTCCTCCCAACTGATATTCTTTAATTCGTCTGAAAACATTTTCTTACTTTTTAAACTTTCTCAAATCGTGTGTCAACTTGGCTGCACAGAAGTTTGGACCACACATGGTGCAGTACTCACCGTCTGTATGACCTGCCTCCTCGAAATACTTCAAGGCAAGCTCTGGGTCGAGAGAGAGGTGGAACTGGTCTCTCCAGCGGAACTCGAAACGTGCCTTGGAGAGGGCGTTGTCGCGGATGGTTGCACCTGGATGACCCTTAGCCAAATCGGCTGCATGAGCGGCAATCTTATAGGTTACCACACCTGTGCGCACATCTTCCTTGTTAGGCAATGCGAGGTGCTCCTTTGGTGTTACATAGCAGAGCATTGCGGTGCCGAGCCATGCTATCTGGGCGCCACCGATGGCTGATGTGATGTGGTCGTAACCAGGAGCGATATCGGTAACCAATGGGCCGAGGGTGTAGAATGGTGCCTCGTGACAGTGGTCGAGCTGGCGCTCCATGTTCTCCTTGATTTTCTGCAATGGCACATGACCAGGGCCCTCGATGAATGCCTGTACGTTCTTGTCCCAGGCACGGGTAACAAGCTCGCCCATGGTATCCAACTCGGCAAACTGGGCTGCATCGTTGGCATCGGCAATACAGCCTGGGCGCAGACCATCACCCAAAGAGAGGGCAACGTCATACTGTGCCACGATGTCGCAGATATCGTCGAAGTGCTCATAGAGGAAACTCTCCTGGTCGTGGTAGAGACACCACTTGCTCATGATACTACCGCCACGGCTCACGATACCGCAGAGACGGTTATCAGCGAGATGCACGTTGTGGCGACGGATGCCGGCATGGATGGTGAAGTAGTCAACACCCTGCTCGCACTGCTCGATGAGGGTATCACGGAATACCTCCCAGTTCAGATCCTCTACCTTGCCGTTTACCTTCTCCAAAGCCTGGTAGATAGGCACGGTTCCTACCGGTACAGGACAGTTGCGCACAATCCATTCACGGGTTTCGTGGATGTTGTCGCCGGTAGAGAGGTCCATCAAGGTATCGCCTCCCCACTTGCAAGACCATACAGCCTTATCCACCTCTTCTTCGATGCTGGAGGTAGTGGCAGAGTTACCGATGTTGGTATTGATCTTCACGAGGAAGTTGCGGCCGATGATCATCGGTTCGCTCTCCGGGTGGTTGATGTTGGCTGGAAGAACGGCACGTCCGCGGGCAATCTCATCACGAACATACTCAGGGGTGATATGGGTATCGATGCCCAACTCCTGGCAGTTCATGTTCTCGCGGATAGCCACGTACTCCATCTCTGGAGTGATGATGCCAGCCTTGGCATAAGCCATCTGGGTGATGTGCTTGCCAGCCTGAGCACGGCGAGGCAACTGGATGTGCTCGAAGCGGAGGTGGTCGAGGCTATGGTCAGCAAGGCGCTGCTTGCCATACTCGCTGGTAACTTCCTTGAGCTGTTCGGTATCGTTGCGGTCGAGAATCCACTGCTCGCGCATTCTTGGCAAGCCTTTCTTCAAATCTACCTGATAGTTAGGGTCGCTGTAAGGACCGCTGGTATCGTAGATGTAAACCGGAGCGTTTGGCTCTGTATGTGGAATGCCGCGCTCATCCTTCACAACAGTAGGAGTGAGGTTTACCTTGGTCATTCCAACCTTGATCTGTGGGAAGAGTTTTCCCTGCATATACGCCTTTTCTCTCTGGGCGTAAGCTTTCTTGTCGTTTGGCATAATTTTTTAAAGGTAAAAAGGTAAAAGGGTAAAAAGGTAAAAAGAACATTCTGCTTCTTTGCCTTCATCCTTCATGCCTTTGTATTATCTATATTATAATTAGTCGTTGAGGAATGCGGTGAGAGGAGAACTTGCCTCAGCACAATCGCTGATGGCTCCGAGACCTGCCTCGTAAGCACGGCGACCGCATACTACAGCTTCCTTGAATGCCTTAGCCATCTCTACAGGATCACCGGCAACGGCGATAGCTGTATTAACCAGGCAAGCGCTGGCACCCATCTCCATGGCTTCGGCAGCGTGGCTAGGTGCACCGATACCTGCATCTACTACAACTGGAACAGTAGCCTGCTCGATGATGATCTGCAGGAAGTCCTTCATTCTCAATCCCTTGTTGGTGCCGATAGGTGCAGCAAGTGGCATCACGGTAGCAGCACCAGCCTCTTCAAGGTGCTTGCAGAGGGTTGGGTCTGCCTGACAATATGGCAATACCACGAAACCGAGTTTTACCAGTTTCTCGGTAGCCTTCAGTGTCTCGATAGAGTCTGGAAGAAGATAGCGAGGGTCTGGGTGGATTTCGAGCTTGAGCCAGTTGGTTCCGAAAGCCTCGCGAGCCATCTGTGCTGCGAAGACAGCCTCCTCGGCGTTGCGCACGCCACTGGTGTTAGGAAGGAGCTGGATATTTGGGTTCTGCACGATATGAGAGAGCAGATCGTCCTGCTTGTCTTCGAGTTCGATACGTTTCATAGCAACAGTAACCATTTCTGTTTCTGATGCTTTGATGGCTTCAGCCATGAGGGCATTGTTGTTAAACTTTCCTGTGCCCAAGAAGAGGCGTGAGTTAAACTCTCTGCCTGCGATTACTAATTTTTCCATTGTTTTATTATAGAGTTGTTATTTTTGTTTTCATTTCTGTAGGAAAAGTACTTTTGGGTGATTCTTTTCCGCAGTATTCTGGGACCGTTATCCTCCACAGAACGCTTTTACGATAACGATGTCTGCTCCTTCTGCGATGATTGTGTTTTCCCATTCATCACGAGGCACCATTTCGTTACTGATAGCTACTGCTACTCCTGTAGCTGGCAAATCGAGTTCCTGGGCTAACTCCCTGATGGTTTTAGCCTGTGTCTCGGTCTCTTTGTTGTTGATAGTTACTTTCATATTCTGTTCGTTTTATATGATGAATAATCCGTTTGTTTACGCTTTTTCTATCGCCCGAAAGCGATGATAAGATAATATGTAATCAAACACGGTGAACTTCCAGATGAAAGCCTTAAGAGAAAGAATAAAGCGCTATCAAATATCCCTGCGACAGCATTACCTGCATCAGGTTCTATGGGTATCATCTCAGCCGAATCTTTCAGCACCCCGTGATAATCGCTTGCAAAAGTAATGATAATATCGGAAAAACAATAGAATTTCAAAAATATTTATGCTAAATTAACGCAGAATGTACCTTTCGCTTTACTGGTGTTTCTTTCTGCAATCCGGGCATTCGCCTTTGATGACAAAGGAAATTGAGTGGGGGTAAAAGCCTTCGGGCAGCTCGAAACTTGGAATATGGATATCCTCCATACAGAAGGAACGCTGGCAAGATTCGCAGTAGAAATGAATATGCCCGTCGTGATGATCGCAAGCCCCTTTTTCTTCGCAAAGTTCGTAGCAGAGTACGCCTCGCCCATCTTCGAAGGCATGTACCACATCATGTTCCAAAAAGAGGGTAAGGGTACGGAAGATGCTCGACTTGTCCATCGAAACCATCTTTCGTTCCAGATTGCTCAGACTCTGCGGGTTCTGTTCGCCCATCAGGGTCTTCATTACGAGTATGCGGTTGGCGGTTGGCCGAATGCCTTTCGATTCCAGCCTGCTGATCATATCTTGTGAGTTCATCGTTTCTTCTTTTTTAAATTTTTACTAACCGGTTGCAAAGATACAAAAAAAGCGTGTAAGTATGGTAACTTACACGCTTTTTCTTTATTTAAACGTAATTACTTTTTGCTTTCAATCTAGTTTATGCCGCAGCATGAAGGGATTGGAACCCTTATGCGCAAGCACAGCCACGGCTTCTGTTCAAAGCCTCACCATACATTTCCATTGCGGTCATGTAATTTGCAAGAATAGCCTTCAAAGCCTTCTTGATGTTTGCATACATTGTTTTCATAATCGTTATCCTTTTTTTAAAAATTAATACTCGGCATTTCTGCCATTTCCTTTATTCTTTTGTTCATGAACGGTGGTCAATTTTACTTGCCCATCTCCATGTTGTTGTTTACATTTACAGCCTTGGCAATCATTGCTGCCATAACTGCAAGAATCATTACTGTCGTCATCATAATTTGTTTCCTTTCTTTCTTTGTGGAGCCTCCATGTGAGGTCTCCTGTTTTACATTATCCTTTTACAATCTCACTGTTTTCTGGTGCAAAGGTAATGCCTTTTTCTTGAATATCTGTCACAAAGACATGACAAAATGATGAAAAAGGGGCTTTTTTTGATACACGTCAACTAAACAGCAATGGCGGCTTGATTTACGTCAAGCCGCCATGCTGTCATATTGAGAAATGTGTCATATTTCTTATGTTTCTTCGGATTTCTGATGCTAGATCAGTTCCAGAATCTTGTCGAGAATCTTTTCTACGGTTGAAGAATCGGTTGCTTCATCGAGTTTCTGGTTGATTTTCTCTTCCAGTTTCTTGCTCACCTTGTCGGCAGCCTGATCCATGGCCTGGTTTGCCTTGTCTTCCAGTTTCTTCTGAACGGAAGCGCCCAGTCCGTCTTCTTCTGAACCATCGCTGCTATTATCGCTTACCGAAGGGGATTCATCGGTTGATGAGCTGGTGGTTTCTTCTATCTGCAGATTGTCGGCACCTTCCAGCGCCTTCACCATATCATCAGCATTCATCGTGTAAACGCTGCCAAGGATTCCGAAGCTTACGGTGTGCTGCTTGCCATTAAACTCAACGGTTCCCTTAGAGCATACGATATAGTTGTGGTATTCGAAGAGCTGGTTCATCACTTCATCGATAGCGCTTCCTGCCATCATTTTGGCAATGGAACGGATGCTTTGGGTGAAGAAGTTGTTATCACTGGTTTCTGTAGCCTTGTCGATAGCCTTGGCTGCCTCAGTCTTTACCTTTTCTTTGTGGGCATCAGGTCCTGGATTGGTTATGGCGAAAACCAGGAAGAGAAGTACGATAAGACCTAAGATGATTTTCCAGAGGGTCTTGCTTGATTTTTTCTTTTCCGGTTCCTGTCTGTAGCCCTGGTTCATGGCAGCGCCGTGCTGAAAGCCTTGCTGGTAAGCCTCCTGCTGTGCCTGCTGGAAACCCTGCTGGTTTGCAGCCTGAAAGTTTGCTGCTTCTGTCCCGTTGTTGCTGGCTGCCTCTGCTGATGTTCCTTCTGCATTTTCTTTGTTGGCTGTATTAGCTTTGATTGCTTCTACAGTTTCAAGAACAGTCTTCAGTTCTGCTATTTTCCAAGCTGGAGTCCAGTCTTTCATACCTTGTGCCCAAACAAGGGTTTCGGGTGTAATAGCCTTCTGGACGAGTTGCTCCAGGCTGAATGGACCCGCTTGTTGTCCGTTATTCTCAATGATAAAATATTCCATCATGTATTCTTTTATATAATATTTTTTTGAAAAGCCAATAAGGAGTTTCTTTCACTCTTCATTGCTTATTAGTGTGTAGCTTTCCACCATGCTGTTTTCTCTCTGCCCTTGATAGCTACGCTGTGCTGGCTAGGGTCGGAGATAGAAAGACCGCAATAATTTTTCACTTTAAAGGTTGTACCTCTATAACTCATTAACATTGTATAAGCTTCATCTGTATGAGCAGCAGCTTTGATTGTGAGTTTCATCTGTGAATTAAATTTGTCTTTCAGAGAGCCGCTTGGAACAAGACTATCTACGTATACGCTCATGTCGTAGAAGAGGTTGGGAGAGAAACCATCCAAAGGCTGTATGGAATCGAGCGGAACGGATGATGAGAGGGTATATTTGCTATTGATTTCCTTCATCACTTGGGCTAGATTATCCATCTGTCTGCAGTCGATGGCCGCCATGTTGCAGAATGGATCGCTACTATTCTTGTAGAAATTGACAACTCCGTTGACAAATCCTGAGTAGTTGGGCGCAGAACTGTTGAGGTAACTCCACATGGTTTTGTATGGAACGCCGGCTCCCATTATTTCGCTACTTGAACTGATCATGAAATTAGTGACATCTTTCAGTTCGTATGCAGTCTCTACATTGCCCATATAGCATGCATCGAAGAGGATGTACTGCATCTTGGTGCCGCTGAGTTTGATTCCTTCGGCTAGGGTAGGAACGTCGAGAGCGTTTTCTTCTAAACTTACGCTTCCGAAGAAACGGGTGACAGGGTTGTTGGGATCGGGACCATACTGTATTCCGCTGAAATTGCCGGTAGCGGTAGGGTAGCTGGTGCTTCCTTTCTGAGCAAAACCGGCATTAGGTCTTGCCATATAAGGATAGTTTACCCAATCGCTGTTGTAGGTCCATCCGCAGCCATGAGCTCCGATGATGAGCGAATAATTCAGGGCTTCAGCACGGCGTTTCACCTCATTCAGAATCTCTGCAAATCCTTCTGCTGTAGTATATGTAGCTTCATCGTATGTTTTCAAAGTGTCGCGAATTACGGTTTTCGTATTGCCGTCATATTGAAGATCAATGAGATAGCTCTTCCTGTAATTCTGGCTCATGAAGACCATTACACGCGAATTATTCAAGCCTTTCTTGGCAACAATACCTTCGCAGATACTGTCAACGTTCAACTTTAAATATCTTGTAAGACCGGAATCGCTGGTTCCACCCGTCCAAGGATAGAAGACGAAGATAGTCTGCTTATTGACGCTTTCTACATCAATAGCTTCATCGCCACAACTGGTGAAAGTTGCTGCTAGAGATAGCGTACATATAAATAAGGTGAAAAGCTTCTTGATCATAATTAAAAATGTTGAATGTTGAATGTTGAATGTTGAGTTGCAATCTTGCTAACGAATCAGCTTGACTAATTCAACATTCTACACTCAACATTCAACATTAAATATAATACTATTACTTCTTCTTGAGCTCCTCGATGGTTGCCTTGAGGGCAGCAATCTTCTCTACAGAGTCGCTCTCCTTCTTGCGCTCCAGGGCTACTACCTTCTCAGGTGCGTGAGCTACGAAGTTCTCGTTGCTGAGCTTCTTGCGTACGCCTATCAGGAAGCCTTCCAAGTGCTTGAGCTGAGCCTCTGCCTTCTCAATCTCGGCAGCTACGTCGATGAGGTCGCCCAATGGTACGGCAAACTCGTCGGTACCTACCATGAAGCTTGATGCATCGGCACTCTTCTCGGCGATGACCTCAATCTTGTCGAGGTTAGCCATCTTCAGAGTTACGTCGTTGTAAGCCTCGAAATCGTTCTTGCCTACTACCTGCAGAGACAACTGCTCCTTCTGGGCAATGTTCTTCTGGTTGCGAACGGTACGAACACCGGCGATAATCTGCTTCACTGCCTCAATGTCGGCTGCCAACTTCTGCTCCTCAGCTGTAGGTGCAGGAATCTCCAGCTTCTCGCGCATGATGCTCTCGCCATCCTTGCGGTCGTAGATGTGCTGCCACAACTCCTCGGTGATGAATGGCATGAATGGATGCAACATCTTCAGCAGGGCATCGAAGAAGCGGAGGGTAGCGTCGTAGCTCTTCTGGTCGATAGGCTGACCGTAAGCTGGCTTCACCATCTCCAGGTACCAAGATGAGAACTCATCCCAGAACAGCTTATATACTGTCATCAGTGCCTCAGAGATACGGTAGTCCTTAAACTGCTTCTGCATCTCCTCGTTCACCTCCTTGAGCTTGGCATCAAACCACTTCACGGCGATTTCTGCACTCTTAGGCTGCTCGATATCTGCAGTCTCCCAACCCTTCACGAGGCGGAAGGCATTCCAGATCTTATTGTTGAAGTTACGTCCCTGCTCGCAGAGGCTCTCGTCGAAGAGGATGTCGTTGCCGGCTGGAGCACTGAGCATCATACCCATACGAACACCGTCGGCACCAAACTTATCAATCAAATCCAATGGGTCTGGTGAGTTACCGAGACTCTTGCTCATCTTGCGGCCGAGCTTATCGCGAACGATACCTGTGAAATATACGTGCTTGAATGGCATCTTGCCACGATACTCGTAGCCAGCCATGATCATACGTGCTACCCAGAAGAAGATGATATCCGGACCTGTTACGAGGTCGGAAGTAGGATAGTAGTAGTTAATCTCCTCGTTGTCAGGATGCTCGATGCCATCGAACAATGAGATAGGCCACAACCATGAAGAGAACCAGGTGTCGAGGCAGTCGCTCTCTTGCTCCAGGTCCTCAGCCTTGATGCTGGCGTTCTTCTCCTGAGCGAGTTTCAGAGCCTCCTCTGCAGTCTCTGCTACCACGAAATCCTTCTTGCCGGCATTGTCGAAGTAGTAAGCTGGGATACGGTGACCCCACCAGAGCTGACGGCTGATACACCAGTCCTTGATGTTCTCCAACCAGTGGCGATAGGTGTTCTTGTACTTCTTTGGATAGAACTCGATGTCATCGTCCATTACTGGAGGGAGGGCGATGTCAGCAAAGTGCTGCATCTTGAGGAACCACTGTGTAGAGAGCTTTGGCTCGATAGGCACATTGGTACGCTCAGAGAAGCCCACCTTATTATTATAGTCCTCAATCTTCTCCATCAATCCGGCGTTCTGAAGGTCGATGGAAATCTGCTTGCGCACGTCCATGCGGTCCATGCCTACATAGAGACCTGCTGCCTCGCTGATGGTACCGTTGTCGTTGAAGATGTCGATGGTCTCCAAACCGTGCTTCAAACCGAGGGCGTGGTCGTTGATATCGTGAGCTGGAGTTACCTTCAAGCAACCAGTACCGAACTCGATATCTACGTATGTATCCTCGATAACAGGGATTTCGCGGTTTACGAGAGGCACGATCACGTGCTTACCCTTCAACCAGGTATTCTTCTTATCCTCAGGGTTGATACACATGGCAGAGTCACCCATGATGGTCTCCGGACGGGTTGTTGCTACCACTGCATAGTAACCCTTCTCATCCTTGTGAATCACGTTCTCCTCGTCCACCTGCTGGCAGTCCTGCTCTACTACGTAATACTTCAGATGATAGAGCTTAGAGTGCTCGTCCTTGTAGATAACCTCCTCGTCAGAGAGCGCAGTCTGAGCCTTAGGGTCCCAGTTAACCATGCGCACGCCACGATAGATGAGCCCCTTCTTGTAAAGGTCGCAGAATACGTGGATAACGGCACGGGAGCGGGTCTCGTCCATGGTGAATGCTGTGCGGTCCCAGTCGCAGCTGGCACCGAGCTTGCGGAGCTGCTTGAGGATGATGCCGCCGTGCTCGTGAGTCCAGTCCCAAGCATGCTTGAGGAACTCATCGCGAGTAAGGTCAGTCTTCTTGATACCCTGCTGAGCGAGGCGGTTAACCACCTTAGCCTCGGTAGCGATACTGGCGTGGTCGGTACCTGGTACCCAGCATGCGTTCTTGCCCTCCATGCGTGCACGGCGAACGAGAATATCCTGGATAGTATTGTTGAGCATGTGTCCCATGTGGAGCACACCTGTTACGTTTGGTGGAGGGATAACCACTGTATAAGGTTCACGACCATCTGGCTTAGAGCTGAAAAGCTTGTTGTCGAGCCAGTACTGATACCATTTACTTTCCACTGCTTGTGGATCGTATTTACTTGCTAATTCCATTGTTTCTATCTAATTTTTATTCTTTTTCTTTCTTTTTCCTTAAAAAACGGTGCAAAGATACGAATTTTTGGGCGAAAAACATTATCTTTGCATCAAAATTATTAATTTTTGCACAAAACGATGGTTAGTAATACAGGAAAAGGACATACGAAAGAAGAAAAACTGGCGGCGTTCAGCCGCTTGCTGGATGTGCAGGACCGTTTGCGCCTGCAGTGTCCATGGGATAAAAAGCAGACATTCGAGAGTCTTCGTCCGAATACGATCGAGGAGACTTTCGAGCTTTGTGACGCCTTGATGAAGCGCGATTACAAAGATATCAAGAAGGAGTTGGGCGATGTGTTGGAACACGTGATGTTCTATAGCATCATCGGCAGAGAAGACGGCGAGTTCGATATCTGTGATGTTTGCAATCAGGAGGCAGATAAATTGATGTTCCGCCATCCTTTCATCAACTGGAAGGAGGAAGGAAATTGGACGGTTTCGAATCCTGATATGTATATCAACGATGAGGGACAGGTGGTATATAGAGAGTCTGAAGAAGCAGAAACCGGGAAGGCTGGAACTGCCAGTTCGGAAGAAACCTTGGCTCTTGGCGCCAGCAAGCCGAAAACTGCTACTTCTGTTGAGAAAACCTGGGAACAGATCAAGCAGCAGGAGAAGGATGGAAATGAGCGGGTGTTGAGCGGTGTCCCTAATTCTCTTCCGTCTCTTATCAAGGCTTATCGCATTCAGGACAAGGCTAGAAATGTAGGCTTCGACTGGAAAGAAAAAGAAGATGTGTGGGACAAAGTGCAGGAGGAACTGGAAGAACTCAAGGTGGAACTGGCTAAAGGCGACAAAGAGAATTCTACCCAGGAATTGGGCGATTTCATCTTCTCAGTAATCAATGCAGCACGTCTCTATAAACTCAATCCGGATAATGCGCTGGAGAAAACCAATCAGAAGTTTATCCGCCGTTTTAACTACGTAGAAGATCATAGCTTAAAGCAAGGTAAAAACTTGAAAGATATGAGCTTAGAAGAAATGGATAAACTATGGAATGAAGCAAAACTTCAGGAGAAAAAGGATGATAAATAACGGTGAATCAGATAATCTTATCGACTCATCAATATAATAATAAAAACTAAAGTGTTATGAAGAAATTAGTTTATGTAACAATAGCTTTGGTGGCGCTTTTCGCAGCCAACAGTTGTAAGAACAAAAATAATGTTCCTGTTATCAGTGCTGCAGATTCGGTAGAGGTAGAGGATGCAATGAACGATTCTACCATCTATGGTGTATGCGGTGAGGGAACCTCTATGCATAGCCTGGAGCTGATTTCTGATGATGGTGACACCCTTTCGGTGTTTATTGACGATGAGAATCCTGATGTTGTTCAGGGAGGATTGCTGGCTGGCGACCGTATTGCTCTTATCGGTTATAAGGCAGAGGATGGAGAGATGATGGCCCAGAAGATTATCAACCTGACATCCCTCTTGGGTAAATGGACTTCTCTGGATAAGAATTTTGATATCTTGGAAGGTGGAGAGGTGAAGAACAATGTGAAGGCTGAAACTAATCCTTGGACTAGCTGGAAGATACTCAATGGTAAACTTTTGCTGAATAAGGATACTTTTGCCATTGACAAGTTGGGTTCTGACAGTCTTATGTTGGAGAACACTCAGGGTATCTTTGTTTTCAAGCGCCAAGAGTAAGGTCATCATGTTGAACCTGTAATTTATGATTTAGTTTTGGAACCATTTAAAGTACATATATTGGGGTGTGGCAGTGCTTTGCCCACCCTTCAGCATAGTGCCTCGGCCCAGATTATTGAGATGCGTGGCAAATGCTTTATGATGGATTGTGGAGAGGGTGCCCAGATGCAGTTCCGTCGCACTCATGTTCACTTTGCTAAGATAAATGCTATCTTTATTTCGCATCTTCATGGTGACCATTGCTTTGGCTTGCTGGGACTTCTTTCTACCTTAGGTATGCTGGGTAGAACGGCTAAGTTAAAGGTGTATGCGCCAGAAAGTTACGGAGATTTGTTTAAGCGTCAGATTGATTTCTTTATGCAGGGAATGGAATATGAAATCGAATTTGTTCCTGTAGATACCGAAAAGTCGCAAGTAGTATATGAAGATCATTCTGTAACAGTAGAAACCATTCCTCTCCAGCATCGTGTGCCTTGTTGTGGGTACATCTTCAGAGAGAAACCGACACTACCTCATATCCGTCGTGATATGATAGATTATTACGAGATTCCTGTAAGCCAGATCAACAACATCAAGAATGGAGCTGACTGGACTACGAAGGAGGGTGATGTAATACCTAATGCCAGATTGGTAATGCCTGCCGTTTCTCCACGCAGTTATGCTTATTGCAGTGATACCCGGTTTTTTCCGGGGTTGGCAGAAAAGATAAAGGGGGTTACGGTGCTTTATCATGAGAGCACCTATACTTCGGAGAATGAGGACAGGGCTAAACTCTATTATCACAGTACGGCTCGACAGGCTGCAACTATAGCCAGAAATGCGGGTGTAGGCAAACTTCTTCTGGGACATTATAGTGCAAGATATAATAATGAAGAGGTATTGTTGAATGAAGCTAAAGAGGTGTTTACGGAAAGTTATCTTACTCAGGAAGGCAAAGTGTTCTCTATAGAATAATGTAGAAATATAAAAAAAGTGCCTTGCATCAAAAAAAAGTTCATTTTTGATGCAAGGTTTTCTCTTTATATCGTTTAATCTTTAAAAAGGATTTGAAATTGGAATCGGAAAAGAAACTCTTAGACGACATCAATAGCGGCAGTCGGGCAGCCATGCACAGATTGTACGAACGCTATGTGGGGTATGCCATGGCTGTAGCGCTGAGGTATGTCCCTATGCGCGATGATGCTGAAGATGTAGTGCAAGATAGTTTTATAAAAGTCTTTTCCGGCATTTCAAAGTTTGAATATCGGGGTGAGGGCGCTCTTCAGGCTTGGCTCTTGCGGATAGTGACAAATGAAGCTGTCAACTTTGTAAGGCAGCAAAAGCGTTTCACTATCGTGGACGAAGTTCCCGATGATATTGAGGATGAAGAGCCTGAAGTAGAAAGAGTTCCGCCTGCAGAACTGACAAGAATGATAGGAGAATTGCCTGATGGGTACAGACTGGTTCTTAACATGTTTGTTTTTGAACAGAAAAGCCATAAAGAAATTGCACAGTTGTTAGGCATCAAAGAAAGCAGTTCTGCTTCACAATATTTGCGGGCGAAAAAGCTGTTGGGCAAAAAGGTGAAAGATTATCTGAGCCAGGCAGATAGTAGAAATAATAAAGAGTTGAATCATATAAACGAGAAAAGTAATGAGTAACGATTGGACAAATAAACTTCGAGATCAGTTGGCAGACTACCAAGAGCCTGTCAGCCACGACATGTGGACTGAGATAGAACAATCGCTTGCTCAGTCTAAAAAGGTTGGTGATGAGGAAACTGATGTAAAAAAGAGACCACAGACTCGTTATGTTGTCTTGAAAAGATGGTCAGTAGCTGCAGCTATTGCTTTATTGGGAGTAGGAGGCAGTTATGTTTATCTGCATGATGATGAACCGGGACAGGCTAACTTAGCTGTTCAGAGTTCTTTCTCTACAGCATCAGGTTCAAGCAGGACTTCTTCTGCTGTCCGTGCAGAAGCACAATCGGCAGGAAGTAAAAATGATGCAATCTTGCTTGCTGAAAACAATGCATCTGCACATCAGGTGAATCGCCATTCATCGGGGCGTCAATTGAACCATAGTAAATCTTCTGTCTCTTTCCAGGAGCGGACTGTTGCTGCTGATAATGAAGTAATGCTTGCAGCAGAGGTAGAAATGCCAGAACAGTCTGTTAATGCAGAGGTAAATGGTCGGGAATTATCTGTTTTGCAAAAGCAAAATGAGGATTCTGAAAGACAGATGGCCGTTTCTTCTAATCATGCAACCAAGCCGTTGGAAGCAGATGGTGGGCAGAAGCTTTATGCAGGCAGGGCGCAGGATGGTCATTTTGAACGCAGTTATAAGGACAAGTATGAACAGAACTGGACCATGAACCTGTATGCAGAGAATGTAAGTCTGGGCTCTGGCAGTGATGGAATGTCAAACGGCATGTATGCATCTTCAGATCCTCTTGCTGGTGGCGGCTTTGCTGATCATGGTGTTTTCCTGGCTGCTGCTTCTCCTTTAAGATATGTAATACCGAAATATGTTGAAGCGAAACATCATGCTCCTTTGGCTATAGGTGCTCAGGTTGGTATCGGACTTGCGCCCCGTTTGTCTTTGAGTACCGGTGTCGTTTATACGCGTGTTGCTTCTGATTTCAAATCTTATGGTGTTTCAGAATTTGATACACATCAGGTTTTGCATTATGTGGGTGTTCCACTTGGTTTAAACTATGAGGTTTGGAGCATGGGAGGCTTTCATGCGTACGTAATGGCGGGTGGAGAAGCCGATTTCAACGTAAAGAATGATACAAAGGTTTCTGGTCATAAAGAGGACGTGAAACGTGATGGCGTTCAGTTCTCGGGTAAGGCTTCGCTTGGTGCACAGTATGATGTTACACCACAAGTGGGCTTCTATATTGAGCCAGGTGCAAAATATTATTTTGATAATGGCAGCGAAATAGAAAATACGTTTAAAGATAAGAAGTGGAATTTTAATCTCCAGTTCGGACTTCGTATTAATCTGAAATAGTGTTTGAGTCCAATTATTAATAAATATATGTACGAACTACATTTCATTTTATAACATTACATACGAGAAAAGGAAAGGGCAGTCTGCGTGATGCATGGCTGCCCTTTATTGTTGTACGCTCGGCATGAGCATTGTCTAACGGGTGAAAGTCCCGAGTAAGCCCTAATAGCGGGAATTACATAGCCAAGAGCAAGGGTGTTCATCGTAAGGTGAAATCTGAAGGAAGCTGGCGGCAAACATCTGACCTAACGAACAGAAACTTCATATAAGGCATTTGACCATGGATAAGATTGCAACACAAATCAAAGTCCCATAGCTATTCGGAATGGTCGGTGTAAATGAAGTAGGTATAAGATGGAAAGACAATGCCC
>CDZA01039376.1_pt1 | contig 14729 bp, 13 predicted proteins | sample 554881 | NCBI WGS metagenome assembly CDZA01 (sample SAMEA3182082, study PRJEB8094) | gut metagenome | biome: human; feature: gut; material: Stool; isolation source: human stools | place: Canada | collected 2012-12-04
GACCACGACCGTGCCGACGATATCCGAGACACCACCTCCCTATCGGGTGGCGAAACCTTCATCGTGAGTCTCGGTCTCGCCCTGGGTCTATCAGCATTATCCTCCCGTAACATCTCCTTCGAGAATCTGTTCATCGACGAAGGCTTTGGAACCCTCGACCCCGATACCTTAGCCACCGTCATCGATTCCCTCGCCATGCTGCAAAGTTCGCAAGGCAAGAAGGTGGGCGTCATCAGTCATACCGACACGATGAGCGAGCGCATCACCACCCAGATAAGGATTATCAAGAATGGCAACTCCGGCAGCAGTCATATCGAGATCTATCCATAACAGAACGAAATTACACCCTTCATTATAAAGTAATTACACCTTATTAAATATAAAATACACATACGTTATCCATCATACATACCATACGCTTGGCAGCCTTATACCAAATGTCTGGTATGTTCTTTACTCCCTGTATGGTAGTCTTTTTACACCCCATGTGGTATTGCCCACTTGGGGAAATCACAGTACCTTTGCACCCAGAAAATAACAATAAAAAAGACATAGATTATGGACAATAAGACTATCAAACATCTCAAGGAACTGGAGGCAGAATCCATCTACATGCTCCGCGAAGTAGCTGCCCAGTTCGAGCGTCCAGTCATCCTCTTTTCGGGTGGCAAGGATTCTATCGTGATTACATATCTTGCCTACAAGGCATTCTATCCGGCGAAGATTCCATTCCCGCTATTGCACATCGACACGGGACATAACTTCGAGGAAACCATCCAGTATCGTGATGAACTGGCGAAGAAACTCGGAGCCGAACTCATCGTGGGCAGCGTGCAGGAAAGCATCGACAAGGGAAGAGTGAAGGAGGAAACGGGTTATTATGCTTCCCGAAACAAGCTGCAGACCACTACCCTGCTCGACACCCTGGAGGAATATAAATTCGATGCAGCCATCGGTGGTGCCCGAAGAGATGAGGAGAAGGCTCGTGCCAAGGAACGCTTCTTCAGTCATCGTGACGAGTTCGGACAATGGAACCCGAAGAACCAGCGCCCTGAGCTCTGGAACATCTTCAACGGCAGAAAGAACATGGGCGAACACTTCCGTGTGTTTCCTATCTCCAACTGGACCGAGATGGATGTATGGCAGTATATCTTCCTGGAGAACATCCCGATGCCTTCGCTCTACTTCACCCATGAAAGAGAGGTATTCAACCGCGACGGACAATGGCTCGCAGCCCTGCCTTGCATCAAGCGCAAGCCTACAGAGGAAGTGGTAAAGAAGCTGGTTCGCTGCCGCACCATCGGCGACATCACCTGCACCGGACTCACGGAATCAAAAGCAACAACCGTAGCAGATATCATCGACGAAATTGCTTCTACCCGTGTTACTGAACGTGGAGGAAGAGCCGATGACAAGCGAAGTGAAACGGCAATGGAAGACCGCAAGAAGGCGGGATACTTCTAGAAGAAGTGAAGAACGAAAAGTGAAGAGTGAAGAATTCGACACCTTCTGAGACAAAAGTCAATTCAACATTTATTTTGAACATTTAAAAGAGAACAAGATGGAATCTACAAGAGGTTATTTAGATATGGAACTGCTCCGCTTCTCTACTGCGGGCAGCGTGGACGATGGAAAGAGTACTTTGATAGGAAGATTACTTTATGATAGCAAGTCGATTTTCGAAGACCAGTTGGAGGCGGTGGAAGCGGCAAGCAAAAGCCGTGGTAATGAAGAGGTGAACTTAGCTTTGCTCACGGATGGTCTCCGTGCTGAGCGTGAACAGGGCATCACCATCGATGTGGCTTACCGCTATTTCGCTACACCGAAACGCAAGTTTATCATCGCTGATACTCCGGGACATATTCAGTATACCCGCAACATGGTGACGGGTGCAAGTACTGCCGACCTGAGCATCATTCTCATCGATGCACGACACGGAGTATTGGAGCAGACCGTTCGCCACAGTTATATTTCTTCGCTTCTCGGAATACCGCATATTCTGGTGGCTATCAACAAGATGGACCTGGTTGATTTCAGTGAAGATGTATATAACAAGATTATCGCAGACTACAAGAATATGTCTGAGACACTCAATATCAAGAACGTGGTATTTATCCCTATCAGCGCCAAGGATGGAGATAATGTAGTCAACAAGAGTGAAAAGACACCTTGGTATGACGGTCCAACACTTCTGAACTACCTGGAGACCGTTCCGGTAGGTCATAAGACGGTGAGTGATTTCTTCCGCTTCCCGGTACAATATGTGATTCGTCCTATCAGCAGTCAGTTCCCAGACTATCGTGGTTATGCAGGTAGAGTAAGCGGCGGCATCATCCGTCCGGGTGACAAAATCAGAGTTCTTCCTTCAGGTACAGAAAGTACCATCAAGAGCATCGACTTTGTAGAGGAGCATTTAGAGGAAGCTTATTCACCAATGAGCGTAACGCTGACCCTGAATGATGACATCGACATTTCTCGTGGCGATACGATTGTGAAGGCAGACGAAAAGCAGCCAAGTATCAAACAGGATATTACGCTGGATGTTTGCTGGTTCAACGAGCGCCCAGCTGCCGTAAGGAATAAATATGTAATCCGTCAGGCTACTTTCGAAACACAGGGTTTGATACGCAGCATCAACTACCGCCGCAACATCAATACTTTGGAAAAGGAAGAGGGTGTAAGTGAATTGAAGATGAATGACATCGCCGAAATCACTATCCACACCGCCAACCCATTGGTATTCGACCCATATCAAGCGAACAAGGTGACGGGAAGCCTCATCTTCATCGATCCTGATACCAACGAAACTGTGGGAGCGGGATTGATTAAGTGAAAAGTGAAGAACGAAGAGTGAAGAATTCAATTGCTTATGCCAATCATAAAGTTCAATGTTCAATGATGAAAGTTCAAAGTAATATAGAGTCTCTCGTACCAGAGCTCAATAAGAAATTCAGCGATGCGCCTGCCGAGGATATTGTCGGTTATTTCCTTCAGGCATTCAAAGGGCGCATCGCTCTTTCTTCTTCTCTCAGCATAGAAGATCAGACGCTTACCGACATCATCGTGAAGACAGATAAAACTGCACGCATCTTCACACTTGATACTGGTCGCCTTTTCCCGGAGACTTACCAGCTCATCGACAAGACCAACATGACGTATGGCATCAACCTGGAGGTATTCTTCCCCAACTATGAGGCAGTACAACAGATGGTGAAAGAAGAAGGTATCAATCTGTTTTATAACTCCATAGAAAGTCGCCACCGCTGTTGCCAGGTGAGAAAACTGGAACCTCTCAAACGGGCAATGAAAGGACTGGATGTTTGGATCTGTGGACTGAGAAAGCAGCAGAGCGTGACCCGAAAGAACATGCAGGTAGTAGAATGGGATGACATTCACAACCTCATCAAAGTAAACCCACTCATCAACTGGTCTGAAGAAGACGTTGAACTGTATGTAAAGAAGCACCATGTGCCTTATAACAAACTGCAGGACAAAGGCTTTCCGAGCATCGGTTGCCAACCTTGTACAAGGGCTATTAAGCCTGGCGAGGATATCCGTGCAGGCAGATGGTGGTGGGAATCTCCAGAGCACAGGGAGTGTGGACTTCATCAGAGAAGCTAAGAGATAAGTGAAGAACGAAGAGCTTTTTAAGTGAAGAGTGAAGAAACAACGTTCGACGGACGAAGTGAAAGTCAATTCAAATGTTTTTAAGAAAGGAATGAGCATGAAGAATTTGATCATCAATATTTTGGAAGCTGCAGTATTTCTACTGCTGGGATTGGGCGTTAGTCTGCTCAAATAATTCTTGAAAAATAAAAAGAGTATGGATTATAGAATTGCAAAGGATAAGATTGCAGGACAAGTGATGTTCACCATGACCATTGCCTCCATATTACTGGTGATAGCCATGACGATAGGGTTGTTCATCAAATCGGAACCGATATTGAGCCAGTATCATCTGTGGGACCTGCTCACGGAAAGCAACTGGCGACCGATGGAAGGGAAATTTGGTTTTCTGCCATTCCTTGCCGGAACCTTCTGGTGCACGGTACTCGCCATGATTATTGCCTTACCGATATCACTTTTCATGGCTATATATCTTACGGAATATGCCCATCGAAGGATTAAGAAATACGTTTATCCCCTACTCGACATTCTCGCTGGTTTACCTTCGGTCATCTATGGTGTTTGGGGATCCTTGCTGATAGTACCTTTCATTTCAAAATATGTAGCTCCACTCTTCATTGATTTTTCTTCGGGATATACGGTGCTTGCAGGAGGTATCGTATTAGGAGTCATGGTTATTCCCCTCTTAGTAAGTCTGTTCATGGAGATTTTCGATAACATATCGAAAGAACTGCGTGAAGCTTCGCTCTCTTTAGGTGCTACGCAATGGCAAACCATCAAATACGTGGTTCTGAGAAAAGCCAGACCGGGAATGATTGCAGCCATCGTACTGGCCTTGAGCCGTACGCTCGGAGAAACGATTGCAGTTCTCATGGTCTGTGGCAATCTTGCCATCGTACCAGGAAGTCTGCTCGATGCCTGCTATCCGATTCCGGCACTTATCGCCAACAATTATGGCGAAATGCTTTCAGTTCCGCTCTATGACAGCGCTCTGATGTTTGCAGCCTTCCTGCTTTTCTTCGTAGTGGTCATCCTGAATCTCTGTTCAAGAATCGTGCTTTTAAAGGTAAAAGGGTAAAAAAGTAAAAAGGTAAAAGGGTAAAAAGGACAAAAGGCTTATGAAATACTTGGAAGAAAAAATCGTGAAAATTTTGATGCTTCTGTCGATCGGCATTGTCGCTTTCTTCGTACTGAGCGTTCTCTGGACCATCTTCAGACGAGGATTTCCGGTACTCTCCTGGGAAATGGTGAGTCAATTACCAAGCGGAGGTTTCTATCTGGGCGGTAAGGGAGGTTTCCTCAATGCCATCGTGGGAAGTCTTTATATCGTTGGAGGGTCTACCATAGTCGGACTGCTTATCGCACTACCTGTAGTATTCTATATGAACGTGTATCTGAAACCGAATTCCAAATTCGGTTATGCTGCTCGTCTGGCTTACGACACTCTCTTTGGAATACCAAGTATCGTATATGGCTCGTTTGCCTTCACCATCATGGTATGGTTGGGAATCAGAGCCTCGCTGGGCGGTGGAATTTTGGTAACTACCCTGCTGATAGTACCTATCCTGATTCGTTCGATGGACGAAGTAGCCAAGACCATCCCACAGGAGATTCTGGACAGTTCCTACAGTTTAGGAGCCACACGCATAGAAACCATCGGCGTCGTATTGCGACAGATAGCTCCAGCCATCGCTACCGCTACCCTTTTGAGCATCGGAAGAGCCATTGGAGACTGTGCCGGTGTGATGTTTACGGCAGGCTTTTCAGACCATATCCCTCATGGTCTCAACCAGCAAGCCGCAACGCTACCACTAAGCGTATTTTTCCAGTTGAGTGCTCCACAGGAAGATGTACAGAACAGAGCCTATGCAGCAGCCGTGGTGCTCACCATCATCGTTTTGATATTGAGCTTCGGTGGCCGTTTCATCATGAGTCATTTCTCGAAGAATAAAATATAATATTTGCGCACGCAGATTTTTCTTCTCACTAAAAAAAAGGTGTGTCAAAAGTGGGAAATCCACTTCAGGCACACCTTTTTCATTTTCCATTGAATAGAATCCTATACCTTATTTCCCGCTTTCGGGAAAACCACGGTAGGCTTGAAGGTCTTAGCCTCCTCAAAGTCCATGATGGCATAGGCAATGATGATAACCGTATCACCCACCTGAACCTTGCGGGCAGCAGCACCGTTCAAACAGATGCAACCACTGCCACGCTCACCCTTGATGATGTAGGTTTCCAAGCGTTCGCCATTATTATTATCTACAATCTGAACTTTTTCTCCAGCAATCAGTCCGGCAGCATCCATCAGATCCTCATCGATGGTAATACTTCCCATGTAGTTGAGATTGGCTTCCGTAACAGTCACGCAATGGAGTTTACTCTTCAATACTTCGATTTGCATATCTCGATTCGTTTATCTTTATCAAACTGACTAAATTATATAGAGCTACATGATACTGTTTCTATCGCCAGGATTACCCCTTGTACTTGATATGGTCGATCAGGCGTATAGGGGTCTTTCCACAATACACAGTAATACAACCTACAACATAGGCAGAGTCATCCCATGAAGCAACATCCTGCAAGGTATCACCATCCACAATCTCGAAATACTCCACTTCAAGACCATCCACGGCATTGATATCCTCAACCACCTTGTCGTGAGTTTCCTTGACAGTATGAGTCTTTGCAAACTCAACACTCGCCTTGAGAGCCTTGAAGATAGAAGGAGCAATAGCACGCTCATCAGCAGAGAGCAAGGTATTTCTACTACTCTTAGCAAGACCATCCTCATCACGAATGATAGGACACTCTACGATTTTGACATCACTACCGATGTACTTGACGAGTTGTTTGATGACTGCAATCTGCTGCCAATCCTTCTCACCGAAATAAGCACGAGTAGGACGAACGATATAGAACAAACGGCTGACTACCTGGCATACGCCATTGAAATGTCCAGGACGCTTAGCGCCCTCCATGACGGTAGAAACCGGTGGAAACTCAAAATGACGCTCATCAGGAATTGGATACATTTCCTCAACAGATGGAGCAAATACATAATCAGCACCACAAGCCTCAAGAAGCTTGCAGTCTGCATCGAGTGTACGAGGATAGCGATCCAGGTCACCCTGATCATTAAACTGAGTAGGATTCAAGAAAACTGATACCACAGTAACACCGTTTTCCTTAACACTGCGCTTAACTAAAGAGGCATGACCCTCATGAAGCGCACCCATAGTTGGCACTAAGCCGATTTCCTTTCCCTCCTTGCGAACATCGAAAAGTTCATTCTGGAGGTCAACAATCTTATTGAATACTTTCATCGTTTAAATCTGTTTTCAGGGTGCAAAATAACAACTAATTTCTGAAATAACAAAAAAATATCATAAAAATATGCCTTTTAGGGCATTGATTTCTTTGTTTTCCCTAATTTTTTCGCTAATTTCAACTTTTTTTTGTAACTTTGCACCTAATTCGAGAAGAATAAATTAATAATTATGGCAAAGAAAGTATTATTCATCAATCAGGAGATTAATCCATACGTAGCTGAAAGCCGCATGTCTGTCATGGGAAGAGAGTTGCCTCAGAAAATGCAGGAGGCAAGTTTCGAAATTCGAACATTCATGCCCAAATGGGGCATTATCAATGAGCGACGTGGTCAACTACATGAGGTTATTCGCCTTTCTGGCATGAATCTCATTATCGACGATACGGATCATCCACTGATTATCAAGGTTGCCTCTATTCCGACAACCCGTCAGCAAATCTATTTCATCGACAACGATGATTACTTCAACAACCGCCAAATGGGTGCGGACGAAAATGGCGTGGAATACACCGATAATGGTGAGCGCGCTATTTTCTATGCAAGAGGCGTGTTGGAGACTGTCAAGAAACTACGTTGGCAGCCTGATGTAATCGTTTGTCAGGGATGGATGAGTGCTGTGGTACCTCTCTATATCAAAACTGCCTACGCAGAAGAACCTTCATTCGCAAACTCCAAGGTTATCATCTCTCTTTACAACAACGAACTGAAGGGAGAGTTAGGCACCAACTTTAAGCAGTGCGTAGATTTCCGCGATGCGAAAGCAGAACTTCTGGATGGTTACAAGAACGACTTTGACTTCGTAGAACTCGGCAAACTGGCCATCGACTATTCAGATGGTGTGGTAGAAGGTGAAGAGGGCGTAAACCCTATCCTTCTGGAATATGCCAAGGAGAAAGAAAAGCCTATGCTGGGATTCACTGGCAACGACTTCGAAGAACCATATACAAACTTCATCAATGAGGTTTGTCCTGACGAAGAATAAAAGTTTATTCTGCAATATTCTGTTCCCTGCAAAGGGTTTTAAAAAACAAAATTTAGAAATGAAGTTTTTCAAATATACAGCATTGATAATGGCAGCCTTTTCCATGGTTGCCTGTGATGACACTACCGACATGATTGGTTCGTCTATCACTAATAATGTGGATAAACTCACCGTTACGGATGCAACATACAATGTAATTACCAATTCATTGGCTGCAGGATCCGTTTTAAGCAAGACAAATAATGGTATTATTGGTAAAGTAAAGGATCCGGAAACAAAAGCTTATCTGACAGCCGACTATATGGCTCAGTTAGCTCCGCTTTCTTCATTCGACCTCGATACTCTAAAATATATCAAGGATGCCAACAATGGTGTACTCAAAGCTGATTCCTGCTTCCTCCTCGTGAGCTATCAGAGCACATACGGAGACACCCTCGCACCGATGAAGGTTACTGCATACGAAATGACCAAAGCGATGCCTGAGGACAGAAATTACTATTCTGATTACGACCCGATGGCTGAAGGATATGTGAGCAAGGACAATTTGCATTCCAGCGCTACATATACCCTATCCAAATCAAAGGGCTATTTCAAGATTTATTTCAACAAGCCTTTTACGAAAAATGGGGTACAGTATGACAACTATGGTACATACATCATGCAGAACTACGAGAAGCATCCAGAATACTTCAAGAGCAATTATGAATTCATGAAGAATATCTGTCCTGGTTTCTATATCAAGCATGAGGGTGGTATCGGCAACGTAGCTGACATCTGGAATACTGAGCTCCAGTTCTACTGGACCCGAAAGAAGACCGTCAAGGCTTCTGATGGTGTAACAGACAGTACAGTTGTTTCATACGGCTTCAACCGATTTGATGGTACAGAAGAGGTCCTTCAGACGAATAGGATCACCAATGACCAGAACAGAATCAACGAGTTGGCTGCAGATGAAAGTTGTACATATTTGAAGTCCCCTGCGGGCATCTTCACTGAAGTTACTCTCCCTGTAGAAGATATCATCAGAGGTCATGAGAAGGATACGCTGAATACAGCAACGGTTATGTTCCCAAGAATCAACAATGTGGATGATAACAATGCATATAATTTTGATACTCCACAGACGGTTCTCTTACTGCCTAAAGACAGTTTGAAGTCTTTCTTTGAGAATGGTGATATTACAGACAATAGAACATCCTTCTACGCCACATACAATACCATCAATAAGAACACTTATACGTTCAGCAATATCAGTAACTTGATTACTGCCATGTATAAGAACAAGGGTAAAAGTGAGAATTGGAACAAGGCGGTACTCGTACCTATCACCATCACTACGGTAACAGAGAACTCATCTACCGTTATCAGTAAGATGACACACTGTATGAGTTTAACTTCTACCCGACTGGTGAAGGGAACAGATGTATATGAGACCAAGGATGGCAAGAGTGTTCCTGCAGGACCTATTCAGATCAAGGTCATCTATAGTAAGTTTAAAGAGAATTAATCAAGATGGAAGACAATTTCCTGGAGCGCCATCGGGAGGACTACGAAAAGCGAAAAGCTGCATGGCTTCACAAGAAAAAACGTTTTCCTGTGATTAAAGGCGGAAGGGCTATTCCTGAGAAACCAGAGGATGAGGCTCTATAAAGGACGAAGTTTTAGAAATAAACTCTATCATATTAAAAAGCGAAAGAAATAGGATGAGAATCTTATTTCTTTCGCTTTTTTATAGGTATTTATTGATTTGGTCAGAAGAATAAAATGGAATATAAGTGACGATACTTATTCAGAGATCAAAAAACATGAGTCCAACTGAACCCTGAAGATGAAAACCTCTGAATAAGAACATCAACTCATTTCAACTGACAACAGTAAACTTAGCAAACTTCAACAAGAGTTGCTTACGACCAGAATTAACAAATTCTACGGTAGCCTTTGCATTCTCTCCAGAACCTTCTAATTTCACCACAGTTCCCACACCAAAACGCTGGTGTTCTATCTTGACTCCTTCCTGTAATCCTCCAAAAGAAGAATTCGTTCCGGAAACAGGTGTATCCTTCCCCATAATCCTGCAAGCAGCATTTACGGCTCTTACAGACTTGAAGTTTCCTTCATTGAGTGACGAAGATTTCGGTTCAGATCTATAACTGTCAGAACGAGGGGCAGATTTCGGTTCAGACTTATAGCCCTGAGAACTGAATGATGGCTTTGGATCCGGCATAAATTGGGATACCACAGATTTCTGTCTACGCTGACCTCTCAGATACTCCGGTTCGTCATCATTCTGCTCCCATCTTGACCTACGGGTTCTGGAATAATTATCCCGATCCCAGGGCATTCTTCCGCCATAACCACTATCCATTCCACTCGATTCACCTTCAGCCTGAACCAATCGAGAATCAATCTCATCAATGAAACGGCTTGGATTATCAAACTCCATCTTTCCATAGCGGAAACGGTTTTTGGCATTGGTCAGGACACAGCGCTTCTCTGCACGTGTAATAGCCACATAAAGTAGACGACGCTCTTCCTCAAGTTCACGTAAAGAAACTGCAGAAATAGGACTTGGGAAAATATTTTCCTCCAGACCGACAACAAAGACGGTTGGGAATTCCAGACCCTTGGCAGCATGAACAGTCATCAGAGAAACACGGGGAGCATCATCATCTCCCTTACTATCCAGGTCGGTCAACAGGGCTACATCCTGCAGATAATCAGTCAGAAATATCTCTTCTGCCCTATCCTCTTCCTTGCGTTCCTCCACAAACGTCTGCATACCACTCAAGAACTCCTCCAAGTTTTCCTGACGGGCAATATTGTCTGCGTCCTTACCGCCATTAAAGATTTCTGCACTGATACCACTTTCCTTGATAATAGCCTCACCAAGTTCATAGACATCCACCTGATTAGCTCGTTCAATAAAGCTACTGATAAGAAGACGGAATTTATCCAACTTAATAAGCGTACCCTTGTTGACTGCTAATCCATAATGTTCGGGAGAAGAAATGATTTCCCACAAACTGACCTCCTGGCTGCGGGCACAATCAATCACCTTATTGACAGTAGTAGCCCCAATACCGCGAGTAGGATAATTGATGATACGCTTGAAAGCCTCCTCATCATCAGGATTAGCCACCAGACGGAAATAAGCTATGATATCTTTGATTTCCTTGCGCTGATAGAAACTCAATCCACCATAAATGCGGTAAGAGATACCCTGCTTACGAAATTCTTCCTCAAAACTACGGCTCTGCGCATTCGTACGGTAAAGGATGGCAAAATCACTATACTCGCAGTCATCCATGCGCTTGAATCGCTTGATATCCTTGCTGACGATTAAAGCCTCCTCCTTATCGCTATAGGCAGGCTGGTACAGAAGCTTTTCTCCCTCTGCATTTTCACTGTACACATCCTTAGGAATCTGATTACGATTGTGCTTAATCAGACTGTTTGCGGCATTGACAATAGTTTGGGTAGAACGGTAGTTCTGTTCCAGCTTGAAAAGTTTGGCATCATCGAAATGGCGTCTGAAATTCAGGATATTATCAATATTAGCACCACGGAAACTATAGATACTCTGCGAATCATCACCCACCGCACAGACACGCTGCTTTTCCTTACAAAGTTGCATCACGATATTCATCTGAACCTGGTTGGTATCCTGATACTCATCCACAAGAATGAAATCAAAGCGGTCAGCATATTTCCTTCTGATATCCTCATGATCACGGAACAACTGGAAGGTAAGGGTAAGCAAATCATCAAAGTCCATTGCGTTAGCCTGCTTACAACGCTGAACATAAGCAGCAAAAATCTTCCCCACCTCAGGCATCTTCTCACGCAAATCACGCTGGAGGAGTTCACCATTGGCAGTATATTCATTCGGTCCCATCAACTGGTTTTTTGCCATCGAAATCTTATGATGTACGGCAGCTGGCTTGTAAATCTTATCATCCAACCCCATCTCTTTGACAATAGCCTTGAGCAAGGAGCGAGAATCGGTCTCGTCATAAATAGTGAAATTATTATTGAAGCCAAGATGAGACGCTTCTGCGCGCAAAATACGTGAAAAGATACTGTGGAATGTACCCATATACAGATGGGCAGCCAAATCGCCTCCCATCAGTCTATCAATACGTTCCCTCATCTCACGAGCAGCCTTGTTGGTAAAGGTTAAAGCCATGATATTCCAAGGTTTCAATCCCATTTCCAACAGATAAGCAATCTTGTATGTAAGAACACGTGTTTTACCAGATCCAGCACCGGCAATCACCAGCGAAGGACCGTCTATATATTCCACAGCCTGACGCTGCGCCTCATTCAAGTCGTTCAATAAATCCATAAACTCTAAATATTATAACTATTTACCCTTATAACCGCCCACAGCAGTCGAAGGGTCAAAATCCTCACCTTCTCTTGGGAATGAAGGCACGAAACGCATTTCATGCTCTATCTGGCGCTGGCGCTTCTTCATATAAGCGCTCGGATTCTGGGAATCAAATTTTCTTGGATTAGGAAGCGTTGCCGCTATCAATGCACACTCACTTCTGAAAAGTTCAGAAGCCTTTTTATTAAAATGGTATTCTGCCACAGCATCAACGCCATAGATACCATTGCCCATTTCTATACTGTTGAGATAAACCTCCATGATACGTTGCTTACTCCACATCATTTCTATCAGGAAAGTAAAATACGCCTCAAATCCCTTACGAGTCCATGAGCGACCTGGCCATAGAAAAACATTCTTGGCAGTCTGCTGACTGATGGTTGAGGCTCCATGAACCTTACCTCCACGGGCATTATTCTTAGCAGCATTCTCGATGGCATTAAAGTCAAAGCCATGATGCTTCAGAAAACGACCATCCTCGCTGGCCATCACAGCAACAGGCATATGAGGAGAGATTTTGTCCATACTTACCCAATGATGATGCAACGTAATGCTTTCACCATCAGCAACTTGCTGAAAACATCTGATAAACATCAGAGGGGTAAAATAAACCGGTAAGAAACGATATACTACAACAGCAAGAATGGTGGTACTGAAAAACAGCACCACCACCCATCTTAGAATATTTCTAATTCTTTTAAGTATCATTATTTCAATGTTCCGTTATTAGCGGCATTAACCATAGCCTGAGAAGCATAGAGGTAAACCTCTACACGACGGTTCTGAGCACAAGCTGCAGTTGTATTGACAACTGGGTTAGAAGAACCCAATCCCTCAACAGTCTTTACCTGATTACGTGTTACACCACAAGAAGAAAGATAGCTATAAACAGCATCAGCACGCTTCTGACTCAAAGGCAAGTTGATACCATCATTACCAGTTGCATCGGTATAACCCTGAATAGCAACCTCACAATCAGTATTACTCTTCAATACACCAGCAAACTTAGCCAAGTCATTCTTAGCAGCGCTGCTCAATGTAGAACCATTAGTAGGGAAAAGGATACCCGAATCGAAAGTTACCTTGACAGCAGCCAAACCATTGGCATCAGTAACCTGCTCTACCTTGGCATTCTCAACAGCCTTAGCCTGCTCAGCAACCTTATCCATGTGCTTACCAATCAAAGTACCAGCACCACCGCCAACAGCAGCACCAATGGCAGCACCAACGAGGGCACCTGTACCACGATGGCTATTGTTCAACAAACCACCTACGATAGCACCGAGGGCTGCACCTGCACCAGAACCTACTGCTGCACCTGTACCAGTCTTAGTCTGACAACTACCCAAAACCAACAGCATAGAAAGTGCTGCAACCGAAAATTTCATCTTTTTCATATTCAAAATCTCCTATATTTTTGTTATTTAATTGCAAAGATAACTCTTTTTTCTCCATTATGGAGCTTTTTCTAATATTTTTTTGTATTTTTGCATGCAAATTTAATGGTATTTGATGAAAAGGGCAAAGGGAAACACCTATTTTGGGTTGGAAAATCCCTATTGTGCACTTTTTCTGAAGATATTTTACTCCTAAGAACGGAGCGAAGATATCTGACTATACCTATATTATAATATATTTGGAATATTAAAATTTAGAATAATAAAAATGGCTAAGGAACTTAAGAATTTGACCAAGCGTGCTGACAATTACAGTCAGTGGTATAATGACTTGGTAGTAAAAGCTGACCTCGCTGAGTTGTCACCTGTACGTGGTTGTATGATTATCAAACCATACGGTTACGCTATCTGGGAGAAGATGCAGCAGCAGCTCGACAAGATGTTTAAGCAGACAGGTGTACAGAATGCATACTTCCCTCTCCTCATTCCGAAGAGTTTCTTCTCTCGTGAGGCTGAGCACGTAGCAGGTTTCGCCAAGGAGTGTGCCGTAGTTACTCACTATCGCCTCCGTTCTACTGAGGATGGTACTGAGGTAGAGGTAGATCCGAATGCAAAGCTCGATGAGGAATTGATTATCCGCCCTACATCAGAGACTATTATCTGGAACACATACAAGAACTGGATTCATTCTTGGCGCGACCTCCCTATCCTCTGCAACCAGTGGTGTAACGTGATGCGTTGGGAGATGCGTACTCGTCCTTTCCTCCGTACATCGGAGTTCCTTTGGCAGGAGGGTCATACCGCTCATGCTACTAAGGAAGAGGCAGAGGCAAAGGCTCAGGAGATGCTGAAGGTTTATGCTGACTTTGCAGAAAACTACATGGGTGTTCCAGTTTTACAGGGTGTAAAGTCTGAGACTGAGCGTTTCGCTGGTGCTTTGAACACATATACCATTGAGGCTATGATGCAGGATGGCAAGGCTCTCCAGAGCGGTACTTC
>CDZA01061576.1_pt1 | contig 14682 bp, 8 predicted proteins | sample 554881 | NCBI WGS metagenome assembly CDZA01 (sample SAMEA3182082, study PRJEB8094) | gut metagenome | biome: human; feature: gut; material: Stool; isolation source: human stools | place: Canada | collected 2012-12-04
GTTTACCCGAATCATCGGGAAAATCAGCGCATTTACAGTCTTGCAATATATTAATTATGTAAACAACAGACCGGTTGGCAGGGTTAAGTATGCGCTAAATTAATTCCGCCAACGGGTTTATTAGAACAAAGAATACCCTTATTCTCTTAAACAATGAATGCCCTTATTCTTTATTCTATGCATATCATCATAAAAAATAGTAAATAAGAATAATATGGTTTTAAAAATTGAAATTCCAGAGAATATAATCTTAAGCAAGAATGACGAACTTGTCATCAGGTTTACAAACACACAGAATGCAACTTGCACTGTACATACTCCTTCTAACGATTTATCTATCGTCCCTAAGAGTACGGCTGCCGAAAGCCATAACACTTCTCTTCTTTCTTTTGTAAATCAGCTAAGAACACAATTTCTTCAACAGAATAAACTCAGATTAGCAGAAACTTATCAAAGTGCCTTGAACAGTTTCTGCCTATATATTAATAAGGTGGAAATACTGATGGAAGATATAGACAGCAAGATGATAGAAGGCTATGAGAGTTATCTCAAACAGAAGAAGCTCACTCTCAATACCATTTCCTTCTACATGCGGATTTTGCGAGCTATCTACAACAGGGCTGTCAAAAGTGGAACCATTGCAGATAAAAAGCCTTTCAGTCATGTATTCACGACAATGACAAAAACTGCTAAAAGAGCAATACCTATCCAGACCATACAGAAAATAGCCCAAGCCCACATCACGAATAAGAACGAAGCATTGGCACGTGACCTTTTCCTGTTCAGCTTTTACACCAGAGGTATGTCGTTTGTAGATATAGCGTATCTCAAAAAGACTGATCTCAACAACACGTACCTTATATATAAAAGGAAGAAGACTGGTCAGGAATTAAAAATAGCGTGGCGAAAGGAAATGCAGGAATTGGTGGATAGGAACAGTTCTAAAGACGGCGTCCACCTGCTTGGCATATTAGATGAAAACAGTGAGAAAAGTCTCCGATTCCAATATCATTATACACAATGTATTATCAACACGGCTTTGAAACGTTTAGGAAAGCAGCTAAACTTAGAAACCAATCTTACCATGTATGTAGCTCGACATTCTTGGGCTACAATAGCCCGACAGAAGAATATTCCTCTCAGCGTGATTTGCGATGGCATGGGGCACAATTCAGAGAAAACTACTCAGATATATCTACAGAGTGTGGATGCAGAAGCAATTGACCGATGCAACGACAAACTAATTGCTGCCATTACCAAATCTGACAAAAAGAAATAGATGAAGGAACTTTCTTGGAATACGAACGATAAGCTATGTATAATATCTCTCGTCAGGAGATAGAGCGAAAAAGCATAGAATAAAGTAGTTAATATATACAATGTTTAATTAATTTTTATCGTATGAAAAGACAATTTTTTAGTGCTTTGCTTATGGGCGCGATGGTAGTAGGCGCAACTACTACTTTGCAGTCTTGTAAGGATTACGATGATGACATTCAGAATTTGCAACAGCAAATCGATGCCAACTCCAAGGCTATCAAGGCTATTGAGGACTTGATCAAGAATGGAAGCGTAATCACAAATGTAGCAGAAGCAGACAATGGTGTGACTGTCACCTTGAGTGACGGTAAGAAATTCACCATCGCCAATGGTAAAGATGGTGGAGCAGGTACTCCTGGTACAGCTTGGACTATCGGTACCGATGGTTATTGGGTAAAAGATGGTGTTAAAACCGAGTACTACGCACTTGGAACCAAGGGAGACAAAGGTGACAAGGGTGACAAGGGAGACAAAGGTGATAAAGGTGACAAGGGAGACAAAGGCGATGCTGGAAACAATGGCACTTCTACCACAACATCTTACGAGTACTACGTTCCTAACGCTGAGACAGGTTGCTTCGACATCTGGAAGGATGGCGAGTTTGTCAAGGCTACAACTATCAGCTTCCGCAACAAAGCTCAGAATGGTATCTCTGCCGTTTTGGACAAAGAGAACTTGACTCTTACAGGTGTCAAGGGTGTTGCTAGCGAGACTGTAGTTATCTCATTGTCTGGTAACCTCCGTGGTTTGGTATTCATGCCACACTTGTACTTGGATGGTATCGAGACTATCGTTTACGATTACTTGACAGGTACATACAAGAAGGTAGAGACAGGTTTGACTGGTAAGACTCGTGAAACATTGAAAAACGATCTTAACAAGCCTAAGACTATCACTGGTCTTGAGGATTACTTGCCAAACAAATTGCCAAACGACCCAACTTCTGAGACTGCAGAAGTATTCAACTATGGTCCAGCTTGGGGTGTTCAGTACCACATGAATCCTTCTAACGCTAACACTAAGTTTGCAGACATCAAGGGTTACAACGTACTTGAGCCAGAGATCATCAACTATCATACACGTGCAGCAGCCAACAAGCTCGGTGTAACTTCACCAGAGAAGAACGATGCTGGTACACAGTTGTTCATGAATTCTAATGGTATCTTGACAGCAGGTTTGCAGGTTGCACATCCTGAGCTCTTGAACGAGACACCTACAACAAAGGATTATAACGATAAAGAGAACTTGCCAAACACTATCGCTCTCCAGTCTGCAACTAAGGACAACAGCGGTAACGAGGCTACAGTAACTTCTGACTATGCTTTGCTTCAGCCAGAGAAAGCTTACGTAGAGGCATTGGTATGGGGCAAGAAACCTATGTACGCTCGCATCGCTCCAGATTTGAATCAGACTTCTGCAGCTAATCGCCTTGGCGACGAGCTCGGTCTTGAGACAGCCTGCAAAGAGAAGAGAGTTCACGTATGGGATTCTCCACAGGAGGCTCTCGCTGATCCTGATGGCGCAGCTCTCGAAGTTTACTATGATAGCAAGGAAGGTATCAAGATTTCTGACTACATGGCTCTCCATGCTATGAAGCAGAACATCAAGGAGGCTGGATATCCATACGAGCAGGAGACTTGGTCTATCGAAGAAGCCGCTAAGTGGGGTCTTACATTCGAGTACAACCTCGTTGACTATAAGGTAGATGGTAACAAGACCGCAGATTCTAAGTTCGCTAAGTGGGTTGATCAGAAGAATGGTCAGATTCGCGCATGGAACGTTAAGTACGACGAGACACCACAGGGTGAAACATCTCCATCTGCTATCGACCGTGAGCCATTAGTACAGGTTCTCGTTAAGCGTGGCGACAAGGTGGTTCTCGATGGCTACATCTTGATTCACATCACCAAGAAGCCAGTTGCTGAGGCAGAACTTCCTACAACTAAGATTGAGAAATTCTCAACAAAAGACGCAAACTTCGACCTTTGCAATGATATCGATAGCTACAAGACAACATGGGCACAGTTCAATGACTATGTATTGACTCAGACTTTGGAGGGTATGGAGAAGAATACCTTCGACAGCCAGTATGAGCCAGACTTGAAGAGCAACAACCCTATCGAGACAACTGCTAGTGGTAATAATGTTTATGAGTTGAAGACCTTCGTTCTTGACGCAAACAACAAGGCAACAGAGAGTCCTCTTGGTCTTGCTAAGTACTATGGCAACTCTCAGGGTACAACTAACCACGTATTCGCTTGGAGACTTGCTGCTGACGAAGTTGAGGCTTTGACACACCACAAGACAGAGTTCCCAGTTAACGTTACACGTTATGTACGTTACAAGGCTATCGAGGGTAGCGGTGCTAAGTACCAGTACATCTATATCAAGTTGTCTTATAACTTGACTCGTGATGTTGTAGATACCTATACTTTCGGCAACAAGAACAGAAACTACTGGTTCAAACTTGACGGAACTCCAATGGTAACAGGCGCAGATGCCAAGGCATTCGTTCTTGACGTTAAGGAGCCTACTGACGGTGGTGACATTGTTACTATCAACCGTGGTATCCGTTCTACATTGGTAGAGAACTATGAAATAGGCAAGACAATTGTAGAAAATCGTGAAGTAAATGTAAAGGATTTCCATAAGTACTACTTTGTTCCTAAGGCTACTTCTGTAGTTGCTCAGGACGGTAAGACTTATACCGTAACTCCTAAGAGCGGTGCTGCTGATGTTACATACAACAAGTTGTACTGCAAGCACGTAACAGCTCCAGTAGCTGACGAGCACGTTTGGGACGAGGCTACACTTGACAAGACTCTTGAAGAGTGTGCAATCGACTACAATGCAGAGAAGGGTGCATTCACAAACGATAAGCTCTATGCTGAGTGTGGTGGTGTTTACAAGCATATTGCAAACTTGAACCAGACAACAGGTGAGATTACTTTGATCAACAACGACTTCTGCCAGAAGGTATTGAACGCCGTAGGTTACACAGAGGGTCACAAGAACATCACTACAGAGATGAGTGCTTGGTTGGATATCGTTGTTCCTACTAAGTGTTGGATTGCCAAGAAGACATCTGAGGGTCTTAACCTCGCAAGCTGGCAGCGTCCTATCAACTTGAAGGCTACTGAAGAGCAGCAGATGGTTGATGCTAACACCAACGGTAACACTATCTACCTCATCGACATCTTGAAGATGTTTGACTGGCGTGGTGAAGCTAATGGTTACATGTGGGGCAAGAACACTTGGTTCTGGGCATACTACAATGTAAAGGCAATCACAGTAGATGTTACTCCATCTAATGTATTGACCAACATGCACTATGGTACAGAGCACAAGTTGAGCGAAGTAACAACACAGGCAGAGTTGCGTACATATCCACAGATGGCTCAGAAGACAACTTACACCTTCAACTTGAGACAGCCTAACACTGCTTACGGTGCAACTAATGGCTTCCAGTATGAGGCTAAGAACAATGCCCTCGTTAAGTACATGAACGAGAATCCTGAGAAGTTCGGTGCTATCTACTACAAGAACAATGGTGACAACGTAAATGAGTTCTACGTTAAGGTTCCTGTAACTGTTGAATATGAGTGGGGTACATTCAAGACAATGGTTAAGATTAATATCAAGACAACTTTGGGTCACGAGTAAATCTCAGTGATACCTAAGTATCAATCATAGCTCTAATTAGAGGGTGTGCCTAAAAGAGCGGCACACCCTCTTTTCAATTATATACACTTTATCTAAAAATGAAAAAATATATTTTATTTGCTTTTGTGGCAATCATGATGTTTGCCTTTGCCTCTTGTGGAGACCAAAAGAAATCTCGTGAAGAACGTGTGGATGAATTCAGAAGTGAATTGACGGCAGAAGATACCGCCACCATGCTAAAACTTTGTGATAATGCTATGGAAGACTTAAAGGCCAAGCAATATGACAAGGTTTTGAGCAACATGTATGAATATATAGACTCTCCACAGCAAGTGAAACCTCTCTCTGAAGAACTGAAGAGGAAATATCGCACAAAATTCATGATGTTCCCTGTCAAGGAATATGAACGTACCTATTATTCCTTCCAACTAGAAGGTTGCAATGATGTAAAATACAGTGTAGTATGGGCTACTGCCGAGCAAGCAGGAACAACAGAGCCAGCAAAAACTGCATATATGTTTAACCCAGTGAAAGTGGATGGCAGTTGGAAACTCTGCATCAAAACAGCTTCCGACGAAATCGACGAAACCATGCGCTAATTTTATCAAAAACAACAATGAAAAAAGCAATACTATTCCTCTTACTCTTAGCTTCTGCAAATAGTTTTGCACAGATACATAGAGTGGCTGTGTATGATTTCTGTACACCTAGCAGTCTAACCCCTGCCATCACCCCAGGTACAGAAAATGGTGACTTTGTCAAAACCACCAATACTATTTTCAAAAATGGGCAGACCAACATAAGTTTCAAAGCCGGCTCACAGCCAATCGGCTCTGAATATGTGACAATTATTAGAAATGCCCAAACTTCCTATTATCTTCGTGTCACTGCAACCACAACAATGACTTTCGGCTGCAATGGGGATAGCAAGCTTGATTCTATTCGTATATCAGACTTGAGCACCATAGGAGATTTGCATCTTGTAGATGGTAATCCTGGCTATCAAGATCCATACCAAAGTTTTAAATTTTGGAAAAATGACGAAGGAAAGAATACGACAAAGGTTAGTTTCTTCAATAGCGCCCAGCCATCTGAGCTACAACAGATATATGTTTACTACACTACCCCTTCTGAAACTTTGGTTCCATCTTCTAACATTTCCACTGGAAGTGTGCTTGACAGCTTTGGGAGTTTGGTGCTAACTTTTGATACCCCTGTATATCAAGCCTCCTCAAGTAAACTCACCATGAGTAATGGAACTAGCTCTCAAGATCTCAACGTTTCCGTTTCTGGCAAGGTTGTCAGGATTACTCCTGCCAATAAAGTTGAGGACGATGGCACCTATACCATTACCATTCCGGCAAAGACATTCAAAAACTCTGAAGGATTTGAGAACAAAGCTTTGACTTACACTTTCACAGTAAAAGCCCCAAAGAATACATTTACCTTCTCTTCTGTAACACCAGCAGAAGGTACATATCAAAAGCTACCTTTGGAATTTACTCTCCATTACGACAATGCTATAGGCGGTGTAGAAAACACAGATTTTTATGTGACCAAAAACGGAGAAGAGTTTTGTGCACTCACAGTAGAGAAGACGGCTGAAAAAACAGTAACATTAAAAATGTCAAATCTCGAAAATGAGATTACGGAGAAAGGCGTATATAAAATCATCATTCCAGAAAAGACCATATTCAATTTGATGAAAGGTAATACTTCTCGTGAGCGATATAATCCTGCCTTTACCCTGGCATACGTAATAGATGATTCGGAAACGATGAAACTGGCAAAAGATTTAATCAATGCCTCCGGTCTAGGTTTACCAGCAGAAAACAGCACTGCACGACAAGCTTTAGTAGCTTTGGTTAATGCAGAAAATACGCCTACAGACGAACAACTACAAGTTGCTATTGACAATTTCTACAAAGAGAGTAATGTCACGTTGCCAACTACAGGCAAGTATTATCACATAGCAGCAGTCAACAACAGTGGTAAAAGACTTTATCTTTATTACAATAATAATGCAGTAAGCCTCACTACCAACAAGAACGAAGCGACTGCATTCTATGCAACAAACAATGGTGACGGAACGCTTTCTTTCCAAACTCCATCTGATGACAAGTATCTCCACGTGCTGACCAATATCAATGACGTATATGATGGAACATCTTCAAAGAACGTAACAGATGATGTCACTTCTAACGTGAAGAACTTGACATGGAGCAAATTTACCAATGAGGAAGTGGAGGCACAAAAAGTATTCGGTCTGTTCTCTTTCCAGGGTTCACTAGGCAAAGGTGGTGACGGTGTGGAAGTTTCCACATATGCTAGCGTGGATTTCACCAAGCAGAAGGTAAACTCTACTCCAGGCTCTACAACACTTCTATTCACTGAGAATGTGTCAACCGCTTTTGAATTGGAAGAAACGAGCAAGCCAGCTGATGCAATCAAGACAGTGGAAACAGCTTATTCTATCACTCCAGACATTGTAAGTGACAACCAGCAGACTTTGACATTGACATTCCCTAAGGTTGCAAAGATTTCACTGGCAGACGACGCAAACATATATTTCACAAGCCAGTCATCTTCTACCGTCATAGCAAAGGCTCAACTTACAGCAAATGGTGACAATGCATTCACGGTTGCATTAAACAACCTAAGTAAAGGCAAGTATGCATTGGTCTTGAAAGAAGGTGCATTCCACTATATGCTGGATGGCAATGAAGTCAAAACCCAGACCATCCGATACACATTTGAAATAGGAAAGAACGGTTCTGGCGAAGATGCGGGCATCAACTATGATTTATCTCGCTTCAAGCTCATTCCTTCGAATGACGTTATCAAGGATACGGATTTTAACGATTTCTGCATCTGCGTACACAAGAGCAATATTACAGATCTTGTAGCTGATCCAAACATGGAGGTAAGAATCGCAAGATATGACAATAATGCAACTATACGCTCAGGACGCTTAGTTAAGTCCACCCGCGATGACATGCCAGATTACTACATATTAAAGTTGGTATTTGACAATCCAATACAAGAAGGTGAGCTTAGAAAGGATGATTATGCTGTCGTTCTCTTAGCTGGAACTTTTGGAGATGCTAATTTCGGACAGTACTTGCAAGACAAGACATCCATAAGTCCTTCTCTCTGCCATGCAAATGATAGAGAGACATATACCTACACTGTAGATAATGATGTGGTTACAGGTATTGATGAGATTACTACTGATTCGGATAAACCAAGCGTCATCTACGACTTGATGGGTCGTCGAGTACAAAACATGTCTCGCCCTGGCATCTACATCGTCAACGGCAAGAAGGTTGTCAAGAAGTAAATATAGAAAGTCTTCTAGCTGCTCGCAGCTAGAAGACAAAAAAGAGAAACAATAAGTATTACATAATAAAACAATTAAACAGTTATGAAAAAGTCTAAAGTTTTATTGGCTGCTGCTTTGATGGGTATGAGCACAGCTGCTATGGCTCAGGCCACTTACACTGACTCCGAGGAGAACGTGTACACTTTCCAAAAGCATTGGTTCCTTGACTTGCAGGGTGGTGCTCAGTACACACTCGGCGAAGCTAAGTTTGGTGACTTGATTTCTCCTAACGTACAATTAGGACTTGGTTATCAATTCAACCCAGTATTCGGTATGCGCCTCCAGGCTAACGGATGGCAGAGCAAGGGTGGATGGGCTGCTTATCGTGATAAAATCGGTGATGCGCCATTCTCTGCTGACTATAAATTCAACTATGTGGCTCCAGGTTTGGATTTCATGTTCAACTTGAGCAATCTCTTCTGTGGCTGGAATCCTAACCGTGTGTTCAACGTGACTGCCTTCGTCGGTGGTGGTGCCAACATCGCCTGGGGTAACGACGAGGCCAATGAAATTGGTGCACACATCAAGGACCTCGACAAGTACAACTTGTTGTATCTCTGGGATGGTACCAAGGTACGTCCATTCGGTCGTGCAGGTCTCGACTTAGAGTTCAAGGTAAGCAAATCTGTAAGCATCATGTTGGAGGGTAATGCCAACATCACTACCGACAAGTACAATTCCAAGAACGCAGACAACCCAGACTGGTACTTCAACGCACTCGCTGGTCTTCGCATCAACCTCGGCAAGAGCCACACCAAGACAGAGCCTGTAAAGGAAGTTCCTGCTCCACGTCCAGTAGAGGAATATGTAAAGCCAGAGCCTAAGCCAGCTCCAGTAGAGGAGAAGAAGGTGGAGGAGATTCGTCGTGACGTATTCTTCGTTATCAACTCCAATAAGATTCGTGAGTCTGAGGACGCTAAGATCAAGGAAGTAGTTGACTACTTGAACCAGTATCCTGAGGCAAAGGTAGTCGTAACAGGTTATGCTGATGCCGGCACAGGTAATGACAGAATCAATGACCGCATTTCTGCAAAGCGTGCTGCAGCTGTAGTAAAGGTACTCAAAGAGAAATATGGTATTGAAGAATCCAGAATCACTGAGGATTCAAAGGGTGCTCGTGTTCAACCATTCTCTGAGAATGACAAGAACCGTGTTACTATCATGGTAGCTAAATAAAATATACAAGCACAAAGATAAGAGGGCGTGTCATAAATCCATGACGCGCCCTCTTTTCTATTATTAACTACAGCATTACCATGCGTTCCGTGAACACCTCCTTATATAAACAGAAAAACCTCCAACTTCACAGTTAGAATGTAATACAAAAGGGGTGCGCCATGGACTCATGACACACCCTCTACTCTATCTTTTTATCGTATTCTATTTAGAACTCTGCGTTCTTTGGTGTACGTGGGAATGGAATCACATCACGGATGTTCTGCATACCGGTTACGAAGAGGATCAGACGCTCGAAACCGAGACCGAAACCTGCGTGTGGGCATGATCCGTACTTGCGGGTATCGAGATACCAGCTCATATCCTTCATAGGTATGTTGCGAGCCTCTATCTCTCCCATCAGCTTGTCATAGCTCTCTTCGCGAACAGAACCACCGATAATCTCACCAATCTGCGGGAACAGTACATCGGTGCCCTGAACGGTCTGACCGCTCTTACCTCCGAAACCGCTCTCCTCCTCGTCTATCTTCATATAGAATGCCTTGATAGCCTTTGGATAGTTGGTCATGATTACTGGACGCTTGAAATGCTCCTCTACCAGGAAGCGCTCATGCTCTGAAGCCAGGTCATCACCCCACTCGCATGGGAACTCAAACTTCTTGCCATTGGCGATTGCCTCCTGCAGGATGCGGATTCCCTCGGTATATGGGAGATGTACGAAGTCGGAATTCAAGACGCCTTCCAGACGGGCTATCAGACCCTTGTCGATCATCTTGTTCAGGAACGCCAAATCGTCCTTGCAATGATCCAACGCCCAACGGATACAGTATTTGATGAAGTCTTCCTCCAACTCCATCAAACCGTCCATATCCAAGAAAGCTACCTCTGGCTCTACCATCCAGAACTCTGCCAGGTGGCGAGGAGTGTTACTGTTCTCTGCACGGAAGGTTGGACCGAAGGTGTAGATAGCACCGAGTGCCGTAGCACCCAGCTCACCCTCCAACTGACCGGAAACGGTCAATGAAGTCTGCTTTCCGAAGAAATCATCAGAGTAGTCAATCTTTCCATCCTCTGTTTTCTTGAGGTTGTAGAGGTTCTTGGTGGTTACCTGGAACATCTGTCCAGCACCTTCGCAATCGCTCGCTGTGATGAGCGGTGTGTTGAAATAGAAGTATCCATGCTCATGGAAGTAAGTGTGGATGGCCATCGCCATGTTATGACGGATGCGCATCACGGCACCGAAGGTATTGGTACGGAGACGGAGATGAGCATACTGACGCATGTATTCGAAGCTCTGTCCCTTCTTCTGCATTGGATAATCACCACCGCAGAGTCCGTAAATCTCAATGCTTTCGCACTGGATCTCTACGCTCTGACCGGCACCCTGGCTCTCTACCAAAGTACCTACTACGCTGATGCAAGCACCTGTAGTAATCTGACGGAGCTGATTCTCATCGACCTTGGATGGGTCGACTACTATCTGAATATTATTAATAGTAGAACCATCGTTAAGAGCGATAAAATCGACTGCTTTGCTACTACGATGGGTACGTACCCATCCCTTTACATTCACGATTGAATCGTAGGCTGTGCTCTTAAGCAAATCTACGACTTTAGTTCTTTTTACTTTTTCCATTGTTTTTATTGTTTCTTATTCAAAAGCACCCATGCGGAGCATGTCAACCTCTTTCTCTGTGAGGAAGCGCCAGTCACCGCGACGAAGGTTCTTCTTGGTCAAACCTGCAAACTGTACACGGTCGAGCTTGGTAACACGATAACCGAGGCTCTCGAAGATACGGCGAACGATACGGTTCTTGCCACTGTGGATTTCGATGCCCACCTGTGACTTGTCGCGCTCGTCTGCATAATCTACTGCATCTGCCTTAATCTCGCCATCATCCAAAGTGATACCATCACGAATCTGCTGCAAGTCGTGAGCAGTGATGTTCTTGTCGAGATGTACATGATAAACCTTCTTCTTCAGGAACTTAGGATGTGTCAACTTACTTGCCAAATCACCATCGTTGGTGAGAAGGAGGACACCTGTGGTGTTGCGGTCGAGACGACCTACTGGATAGATACGCTCTGGGCATACGTCCTTGACAAGATCCATCACGGTCTTGCGCTGCTGAGGATCATCGCTGGTTGTCACGTAATCCTTTGGCTTGTTGAGCAATACATATACCTTCTTCTCCAATGATACTGGTGCGTCGTGGAACTTCACCTCATCGGTGCGGAGAATCTTGGTTCCCAACTCTGTTACAACCTCACCATTGACTGTAACAACTCCTGCCTGGATGAACTCATCAGCCTCACGGCGAGAGCATACACCTGCATTGGCAAGGAACTTGTTCAAACGCAATGGCTCTGTTGGATCGTAGTTCTCCTCCTTGTACTCAATACGCTTCTTCAAGCTATACTTTGCATTTGGATCATAACCAGGAGTGTGCTGACGATAGCCACCGCCACGATTGTTGTTGTAGCCACCACGGTTGTTGTTGTAGCCGCCACCACGGTTGTTGTTGTAACCACCGCCACGATTGTTGCTATTGTAGCCACCACCACGGTTGTTGCTATTGTAGCCGCCACCACGGTTGCTGTTGTAACCACCACGGTTGCTGTTGTAGCCGCCACCCTGCTGACGAGGCTGATAACCACCCTGCTGACGAGGCTGGTAACCGCCCTGCTGACGAGGCTGATAACCACCCTGCTGACGTGGCTGGTAACCGCCTTCAGCATCGTTATTATTGTTGTTGTAGCGTGGGCGATAACCGCCTGCCTGTGGGCGAGACTGATAACCACCGGCACGGTTGTTATTATAGCCACCACCCTGTGGACGACCATAACCGCCACGTGGTTGATAGCCACCACGCTGCTGTGAATGTTCACCATTTGAGCTCTGCAAGCCTGCGCCGAAGCCTTCTGGGCGGAATCCACCCTCGCTATTACTGCTGCCTCTGTCGCTGCTATAAGCACGCTGCGAGTTAATACGTGGACGCTGTGGACGTCCGTTGCTGTGATAATTTCGCTGATAACCACCTGCTGGGTTATAACCTCCCTCACGGGTTCCTTCACTCTCAGTAGATTGACCTTGAGCTTTGTTTTCGATTTCTGAATCCATAGTCATTAATTCTAAAAAAATAGCCTCCCGGCTGGGTTAGTAAATCTTATTATTATTATTTATTAATCAATATCGTTAAGAATAATACGCCACACCAATTCTCCTTAGATACCTGTATAATTACTTGGGGTAATCGCCATCAATTCTGCCTTCACGCTATCACTAACGTTTAATCCCTGGATAAACTCATGAATGGTTTCCTCTGTCATGTGCTTATTGGTACGTGTCAAAGCCTTCAGTGCTTCGTATGGATGTGGATAAGCCTCGCGACGCAAGATAGTCTGTATAGCCTCAGCCACTACTGCCCATGTATTGTTCAAATCTTCCTGCAACTTCTCCTCGTGCAAAATGAGCTTGCGCAAGCCCTTCAGGGTGCTCTGAATAGCAATCACACCATGCCCCAAAGGAACACCGATGTTGCGAAGAACCGTACTGTCGGTCAAGTCACGCTGCAAACGGCTTACTGGCAACTTCAGAGCCAGGAACTGAAGAATGGCATTGGCAATACCTAAGTTACCTTCACTATTCTCGAAGTCGATAGGGTTTACCTTATGGGGCATCGCACTGGAACCTACCTCACCTGCCTTGATCTTCTGCTTGAAGTACTCCATGGAGATATACATCCAGAAATCACGATCCAAATCGATGATGATGGTGTTGATACGACGAATGGCATCAAAGATGGCACCCAGATAGTCGTAATTGCTAATCTGAGTAGTATATTGTTCACGCTCTAAGCCTAACTTTTCGCTGACAAACTTGTTGCCGAATGCCTTCCAGTCGAACTGTGGATAAGCTACGTGGTGGGCATTGTAGTTGCCAGTAGCACCACCAAACTTGGCAGTGATCTTGCAGGCTTTCAAAGAATTGAGCTGTTCTGTGAGACGATAGACATACACCATGATTTCCTTACCCAAACGAGTAGGAGAAGCTGGCTGTCCGTGAGTCTTTGCCAACATTGGAACATCCTTCCACTCATCAGCATAGGTCTGCAACTGGGCAATGAGTTCCTCTACCTGAGGATAGTACACCTGCTCCAAAGACTCCTTGACAGAGAGAGGAACACTGGTATTGTTGATATCCTGAGATGTAAGACCGAAATGGATAAATTCCTTATAAGCATCCAAGCCTCCGATCTTATCAAATTCTTCCTTAATAAAATACTCGACTGCCTTCACATCGTGATTGGTTATTTTTTCAATATCCTTCACACGTTGTGCCTCGTTCTCATCAAAATTACGATAGATGTCACGCAAACGATCAAAAAGAGCATGGTCAAATGATGCCAACTGCGGCAATGGCAGCTCACACAAAGTGATGAAATACTCTATTTCCACTCTTACACGATAACGAATCAGCGCAAACTCTGAATAATAATTAGCAAGCGCTTCTGTCTTTCCCCTATAACGGCCATCAATTGGTGATATGGCTGTCAACAAATCTAAATTCATATCTAATACGTATTAATATATCTAATTAGGCTGCAAAGGTAGGAAAATTATCTGAAAAGACAGAAGAAATAATGATAAATTAGCTTAAAAAACAATAAAGGTTCCACAAGTAATTGTGAAACCTTTATTAGTGGGCGTTGACGGATTCGAACCGCCGACCCTCTGCTTGTAAGGCAGATGCTCTAAACCAGCTGAGCTAAACGCCCGAAAAATATTCCCTGCAACTCAAATGAACTACAGGGAACCACCCCTATAGTGGGCGCTGACGGATTCGAACCGCCGACCCTCTGCTTGTAAGGCAGATGCTCTAAACCAGCTGAGCTAAACGCCCGAAAAATATTCCCTGCAACTCAAATGAACTACAGGGAACCACCCCTATAGTGGGCGCTGACGGATTCGAACCGCCGACCCTCTGCTTGTAAGGCAGATGCTCTAAACCAGCTGAGCTAAGCGCCCTTACGTTACGTAAAGCTAATAGTGGGCGTTGACGGATTCGAACCGCCGACCCTCTGCTTGTAAGGCAGATGCTCTAAACCAGCTGAGCTAAACGCCCTTACGTTTCGTAAGCG
>CDZA01041298.1_pt1 | contig 14604 bp, 14 predicted proteins | sample 554881 | NCBI WGS metagenome assembly CDZA01 (sample SAMEA3182082, study PRJEB8094) | gut metagenome | biome: human; feature: gut; material: Stool; isolation source: human stools | place: Canada | collected 2012-12-04
CCTTAACGCAGACTTTTGACTTGCGGAAAATGCAAAAACGTATCTCCTGCCAGATAAATTGTTGAAGGGCGATAATAGCCAAAGGAGACTTGCTGGCAGCATCACCGAAAAAGAATTCGCAAAATGAGCTGTTTTAAACAACCTACGTCCTCACCGACTCAATCATTAAAGAGTTTGTAATGATGATGAAAATAAGCAAAATCAAGTTTATGCTTTATTAACGAGAAGTTTTCTATAGGGGTGCTGAGTAGTTACATTTTATTGGAAAAAGCGAATAAACCTCAATGTATAACAAATATTAAGTTTTAAAGGAAAAAGAGAAAAAGTCGGCCTTTTCCTTGGCTATTCGTTAGAAAAAGTGTATCTTTGCTCCGCTATTCGTCAGAAAAAGTGTGAAGTTCATACGATTATTCGTCAGAAAAAGTGCGGAATTCATACGATTATTCGTTAGAAAAAGTGTAAATCATGGAAAGAAGCATCTATAACAAACTCGTAGAATGGAAGAACAAGCAAAACCATAAACCTCTGATTCTCAACGGAGCAAGACAAGTAGGCAAGACCTATATCCTGCAAGAATTTGGAAAAAGAGAATATAAAAAACTTGCATTCTTCAGTCTCGACAGAAATCAGAAGGCAGCAGAAGTGTTTGAAAAAGCCGGCACAACAGCTGATATACTGATGGCACTCTCCGCCATCAGCCAGGTAGATATTACCCCCAACGATACACTTATGGTACTCGATGAGATACAAGATTGTCCTAAAGCATTAGAAACTTTAAAGTTCTTTTGCGAGGATGCTCCTGATATTCATATCATCGTGGCAGGATCCCTACTGGGAATATCACTCCATAGCGGGGTATCATATCCAGTAGGAAAAGTAGAAGAGCTGCGCCTCTACCCGATGAACTTCATCGAATTCCTCGATGCTATGGGAAAAGCGAAACTGGCAAGCATCTTGAAAGAAGGAAATTGGAACGTCATCAATTTACTGGAAACAGAATTGATCAGCCTGCTGCGACAATATTATTATGTAGGAGGAATGCCAGCCGCCGTACTCGCCCATGTAGAGCAGAAGGGACTACAGGAAGTCCGTTCCATCCAAAAGCAGATTATACAAGACTATCGCCGAGATTTCTCGAAGCACGCACCAGATAGAGAAGTGCCTCGCATTAATATGGTGTGGGACAGTATCCCTGCCCAACTTGCCAAAGAGAACAAGAAGTTCATCTATGGAGCCGTGAAGAAAAGTGCCAGAGCCGCAGATTTCGAACTGGCCATCCAATGGCTGATAGATGCAGGACTGGCATATAAGGTTCAGAGAGTCAATACCCCACGCCTCCCTTTCAAATTCTATGAAGACCTGAACGCCTTCAAACTCTTCATGCTCGATGTGGGACTGATGGGAGCGATGGCAGAGACTTCAGCAGAATCGATGCTGGTGGGCGATGGCATTTTCTCTGAATATAAAGGTGCCTTTACAGAACTATATGTCTTCACCCAGCTGAAAAGCCTGGATATTCCATTATACTATCATGCTGTGGATAACTCCACAATAGAGATTGATTTCCTGACCCAATGGCACGACAGGGTTATACCGATAGAAGTAAAGGCAGAGGTGAACGTTAAGGCGAAATCTCTCAGAACATTCATCACCAACAATCCGCAACTGAAGGGACTTCGCTACTCCATGCTTCCCTATAAGGATCAAGACTGGATGATCAACGTTCCGCTCTATGCCTGCCTGACACCATTTGACAAATCATTCTGATGCCTTTTAATAAAAGCTTCGATTCTGACATTTCCGTCAGAATCGAAGTGAAAGCCAATCATCGAACTTCGCGTTCTGGAAGGTATGGCTGCATCGCAGAATGCTTCGGTGGTCATCATTCCCACACCCAGTTTGCTCATCAGTTTCATCCCCTCACTCTGAGGATTCGGATTAGCCAGCTCCCCCATTCCTATCGCCTTGAAAGCCCCGATGCATCCTTCCGGATTGAGCTTCACCAGGACATTACCCAAATCAAATATGATATTCTTGTATTGCATAATTTATACCTTATTATAAATCGCACTTTTAATCTTTAATTAGATACTTTCAGCAAAAGTACTGTAAATTTCAAACTAAACAAACGTTTTTGGGATGTAATTCCAGGAATATAACATTTATTAGTAAAAGAAAAGAATATGACTGTAACTACTTTTACCTTCTGATAAGCCGCATTATCCGTTTGAACTGCCGAAGGGGTGGGTGTGGACGACATTAGGAGAGATTGGAGAAATTATTACTGGTAATACTCCATCTAAAGATAATAAAGAGTATTATGGTGGCAATATTCCTTTCTTTAAACCTACGGATTTAGAGCAAGGTATTGATACAAAGTTTTCAAATGACAAACTTAGTCAATTAGGATTTGAGTCTTCTCGAAAATTGCCAGCAAATACTGTTTTGGTAACATGTATAGGTGCTACTATTGGAAAAACAGGTTTAATTTCCGTAGAAGGCTCATGTAATCAGCAGATAAATGCTATCGTCCCAACCAAGAGCATCATTCCTTATTTCTTATATTATGCGTGTGTGTCAGAATACATGCAGAATGAAATTAAGAGTAATGCTTCTGCAACAACATTACCGATATTGAATAAGGGCAATTTTTCAAAAATAGCTTTTCCTTTGCCACCATTAGAAGAACAAAAGCGAATCGTTTCAGAGATTGAGCGTTGGATGTTGTTTGTAAAGGTTGTTGAAAGTGGAAAATCTGATTTGCAGAAAATAATTATTCAAGCCAAGTCCAAAATCCTCGATCTCGCCATTCACGGCAAACTTGTACCGCAAGACCCGAATGACGAGCCAGCCAGCGAACTGCTCAAACGCATCAATCCAAAGGCTGAAATCACTTGTGATAACCCCCAATATGGCAAGCTGCCGAAGGGGTGGTGCTTATGTAAGATTTCTTCTGTTGTAGATATTGTTAATGGTAAATCTCAGAAAAATGTAGAATCACCAACTGGTAAATATCCAATTTATGGTAGTGGAGGTATTATCGGAAAGGCTATGGAATATACATGCTTGGCTGGTTCTACCATTATCGGAAGAAAAGGTACTATAAATCATCCTATTTTTGTTGAAGAGAATTTCTGGAATGTTGATACTGCATTTGGCATGAAAGCAAACAATCAAATTTTAGAAGATGAATACTTCTATTGTTTTTGTTTGTATTTTGACTTTAGTAAACTTGATAAAAGTTCTGCATTGCCAAGTCTTACAAAAACCGCAATAGGAAATCTGATATTGCCTATTCCTCCTCTTGCAGAGCAACAGCGAATAGTTGCAAAGATTGAAGAATTATTCTCTCAACTTGACAAGATTGAATCCTCATTGCAAGCATAAAGGCTTACAATGGGGATTTCCCATTCTTGACACACATCTTATATTGTTACCATTCATTTTAATACAAAACAATATGGTAACACAATTTGAAAAGTATTTGGTCAAGTCAAACTTGGCAAAGAACACGGTAACATCGTACCTATGGACGATGAAGTATTTCCTTGATAATTACAAGGAGGTGAACAAGAAGAATCTGTTGGCTTATAAGGGTTATCTTATGGAGAACTTCAAACCACAGACGGTAAACTTGCGTTTGCAAGCAATGAATAAGTATTTGGAGTTTAGCAAACAAGAGAAGCTAAAGATGAAGTTTGTAAAGGCGCAACAAAAGAACTTCTTGGAGAACGTCATCAGCGATGCCGATTACAAGTTCCTGAAAGCCAAGCTAAAGGCAGACGGTTATGATGAATGGTATTTCATCGTTTGGTTTATGGCTGCCACTGGTGCACGTGTCAGCGAGCTGCTTCAAATCAAAGCTGAGCATGTAGCGGTTGGCTATCTTGACTTGTACAGCAAAGGAGGCAAGATGCGCCGCCTTTACATTCCGAAGAAGCTATGCACCGAAGCCCAAAGATGGCTAACAGAACAAAACATCACCTCTGGCTATCTGTTCACCAATCGTTCAGGCAACCGCCTTTCCACTCGTGGCATAGCCATCCAACTGAAGCACTTTGCCGAAAAGTACGGTCTTAACCGTAATGTGGTTTATCCACACTCGTTCCGTCACCGCTTCGCCAAGAACTTCCTTGACCGTTTCAACGACATCGCCCTCCTTGCCGACCTCATGGGGCATGAGAGCATCGAAACAACACGCATCTATCTGCGACGCACTGCAAGCGAGCAGCAGAAGATAGTGGACAAGGTAGTTACTTGGTAACTGTATCTATAGCATTTAGCCACCGCAAGTATATGGCTTGCGATGGCTAAACTGGGTATTTACAAAGATGCTTCTATCTTGTCAAGTTGAGCGAATAACTCTTCAATTTTTGCAACGATTCTGTGTTGTTCGGAAAGCGGTGGTAACCATAATTGTTCATTCTTTATAATGCTGCCTGATATAGCTTTAAATGTAGAACCAGTACTTTGTGATTCAAATTTTTCTTGAAAAGTAGTCAACATATAAAAAGCATAATCTAAGTTGATAGCTTTGGTTGGTGTAAGACAGCACAAGCCTCGTCCTATACATATTCTCTGCTTAGTAATATTAACCACTCCTACGGGTGCTCTTACACATAATAGTAAAGTATCAGCATCAGCTATTTTTGTTGGAGAATTTGTTAAAACACTCGATTTTCTTAAATACTTGTTTCCAAATAGGATTTTACCTTGATGAAATTCCATACCATCTATAGGATTTAGGCTACTCCCATCTGGCGATTGTCCCATAGTAACCTTAAATGCATCTCCAATATGAGTTTCACACCACCCCTTCGGCAGCTTGCCATATTGGGGGGTATCACAAGTGATTTCAGCCTTCGGATTGATGCGTTTCAGCAAATCAATTGCCGGCTCATCATTCGGGTCTTGTGGTACGAGTTTTCCATGAATGGCAAGATCGAGAACTTTGGACTTGACTTGTCTTATAGAATCTTGTAACTTTTCCTTGTTTTCCTCTATGTTGTCCACAAATGATAGCCAATACTTTAAATTCTTTATTATTCGCTCTATTTCAGGTAATGGCGGAAGAGGTATTTTCATATTTTGAGATTGGGTCAAAGAAATATTAACCTGTCCAGCACTGCCTTTGGTGGATATAGAATTAATTTCAGACATTTCTTCCAAGTAAGCCTTTAGGTAAACATTAATATTATCCTTATGAAGATAAGGACGTATAAGTACGGCTGCTTGGTTGAAATTTGCTTGCGGCAACGATGGGGGAATAATTGCCAATTTACCCAATGGTGGTCCTACAATATTCATTATTAAATCACCAACCTCTGTTCTTGAGCGTTGCAGTTTACCATTATGTATTTCAGCTGTTATATACTGTGGTTTATATTCAAAATCTATTTTCTGATTTCTCAGATTATACATCTTAATATACGGAATGCCCTTAGGTACGAACGAAGACTTTTCTGGAGTACTTCCTGAAGCCACATATGCAATATCTTCCAACCTGCACCACTTCCACCCCTTCGGCAGTTCAAACGGATAATGCGGCTTATCAGAAGTCTTTGCAGACTTCTTTCCCTTCTTAATCTTTCCCTCTTTGATGAGTCTTTCCTTTTCAGCACGGATACGTTCGAGCAGCACCGATGCTGGCTCATCGTTGGGATCTTGTGGAACGAGCTTGCCGTGAATAGCAAGGTCGAGTATCTTTTGTCTTAATGCTTTTGTGTCCATTATTAATTCGTCTATTAATTTTAAAATTTATCTTCTTTTGAGAAGAACTGACAGAATTCCCTTAATTGTTGTTGCATTTTTTCTTGCGGAATTAAGATACGCTTATATTCCGCCACCATCGTAGAACTCATGCTGCGACTCATAGCATATTCAACAACAACCTTGTCCACATCAGGACATAAAATGATGCCAATAGAAGGGTTCTCGTTGGAACGTTTCACATCACGGTCAAGAGCTTCAAGGTAAAACTCTAATTGACCAAGATCTCGAGGATGGAATTTGGTTTTCTTCAATTCCACCGCTACAAGTGCCTGGAGACCGCGATGAAAAAACAGCAAGTCTACCTTATAGGTAGATGCACCAACGGTGAGCGGATACTCTTGGTCCATAAAGATGAAATCTTTACCTAATTCGAGAATAAATTGCTTCATATGCTCTATTAATCCATTCTTCAATTTGCTTTCATTGTATTTCTTTGGCAACCCAAGAAAATCTAAAAACACAGTGTCTTTAAACATAATAGGAGCATCAGGATATTGCTCTAATAATCCCTTCGACATATTACTTTTATTTCCGAGAAGATTGGAAAAAGTATCATTGTCAATACAGCGCTGCATCTCTCTTTTTCCTAGTTTTTCTTTATGTGCATAAAGAATATAGAATAACCGCTGTTCATAACGCTTACAACGACATAGTATTTCTATATGGTTAGTGAACGTTGTCAACTCCAAAATTTTAGGCATTTGTGCAGCCACTGGCTGCACAAATGCAGTAGCACCATTTTTTGATTGTATTGCCTTACTTTTCGATACTAATTGTTTTACTTCAATTTGTGCAGCCATTGGCTGCACAAATTCAGCATCAAGATACTTATTTACTATCGTAGTGAAAGTTTCCGTAGAATATTCATCATAGAACATCACCATATTATATATGTTTCTTCTACTATATCCTTTTATCTCAGGATGTTGAGAACGGATATATTCAGATAGTTGGGAAATAACCTTGCTTCCCCATTCCTCACTTTTTAACTTCTTGGAAACATAGGCACCTACATGCCACGCTGTGAGCAGCATCTCCTTATTGACAGCCATAGATGCTTTACTTCGATGCTGAACTATCAGATTTACGACTTCAGTAAACTGCTGTTCGATGTTAGTGTTTATCAAACTTTTGTCCATTTTATACCTCCTTTATTCCACTCAATAATTTCTCCAACTCGCTTACGGCCTTGCTGATATTCATGCTCTGTTCCTTGATGTTTGACATCAATTGGCTCAATGGTAAATCTTCAGTATCATTACCCTGTTTTATCCAAGTGATATCAAGACTTGTCTTGTCACGAGCCATGATTTCATCAATGCTATACTTGCGCCATCTGCCAGATGGGTTCTTGTCTGCATCATATGTCTCTTTGCGGGCATTGATGTCCTCAGCATGATAGCAGGTTACAAAGTCATCGAGGTGGTGACGCTCTAACTTGTTCGTAGCCAAGGTGTGTTTTACACCAGTGCGATAGTCGTAGAACCAAATATTCTTAGTTGGCTGTCCCTTGGTAAAGAATAGTACGTTTGCCTTTACTCCCTGTGCATAGAAAATACCTGTAGGTAAACGGAGAATGGTATGGAGATTGAAATCTGATAAGAGTTTCTTGCGAATGGTCTCTCCTGCGTTGCCTTCAAAAAGTACATTGTCTGGCAGGACTACTGCTGCACGTCCGCCAGTTTTGAGCATCAGCATCATATGCTGAAGGAAGTTGAGCTGGTTGTTCTTGGTTTCAACATAGAAGTCTGGACGATTGATTTCAACAGAACCGGCAGGACGCGTTCCAAATGGAGGGTTGGCAAGGATGACATCCACTAAGGTGGAAGGTTCTTTCTCCAAAGAGTCCTCGCATACGATAGGGCTGTGGTCTGTGCCTATACCATGAAGATAAAGGTTCATGGAGGCAAGTGTAACCACAAGTGGGGTGATGTCATTGCCATGTAACGCTTTGTTGTTCAAAAAGTCCAATTTATCACGATTCTGGCTTTGTTTCTTCATGTAATCGTAGGCAGCAAGCAAGAAGCCACCAGTACCACAGGCGGGGTCGCATACAGTCTCACCAATTTGGGGTTGCAAGCAGTCAACCATAGCTTTAATCAGTGGACGTGGGGTAAAGTACTGACCAGCACCACTTTTTTTATCTTGACCATTTTTCTCCAAGATGCTTTCATATATAGCACCTTTTACATCACCATCCATGATGAGCCATTGCTCTTCATCTATCATAGTGATTACCTTCTTAAGATAGACAGGTTTGTCAATCTTGTTTTGTGCTTTGGTATAGATGGTGCCGATGAGGTCATCTTGTTGACTTAATAGTTTGAGTGTACTCTCATATTGCTTTACGAGATCATAGCCATCCAAGCCTGTCAAGTCTTTCCATCTATACCCAACAGGTATGGATGAATCCTCTCCAAAGAGTTCCATATTCTCGTCATCCATCTTTAAGAAAAGAAGATAGGTGAGTTGTGTGATGTAATCTGTAAATCCTACTCCGACTCCTGCTAATGTCGTAGCAAGATTCCATACCTTTTTTGTGAGCGTTTGCTCAGTTGTTATATTTTTAGCCATATCTATATACTATGCAGTTGTTCTTAATACTATAAATTTATATACGGAATCCAAAGCCTCGTCAGCTTTCTTCATGTTTCCGAAAGCTGCAATCAATTGGGCTGCATGGGTGACATCGTTCTTCCTTATCTCTCGCACGTTGCAGGCTCCATTGGCTGCGATGTATTCCACTATCTTGCCTATCAAATCTTTCTGCTTCGCTGTTATATCCATCTGTTTTCGACCATACCAAAGATTAAACATACTTCGAGCCGTAGGATAGGCACTTTCCAGTTTTTCGGTCTGATGGTAAGCGAAGCGTACCAGTTGGATGATGTTGGTAAGAGCCTCCGATTCTTCCTTCCTGGTCGTGCGGCGTACTTTATCACCATATACGATGGCGTATGAATTCCATAAGAGCTTTTGTGCAAAGCGGTTGTTCTCCATCTTCAACTTGTTTTCCAAGTCTTTCAGCATGGAATAGGTGATAGGTTCGCCCTCGTTATTATATAGAATGCGTAAAGCTTCTATGTCATCACAGTGGTCGCAGCAATATTGTTCAAATGCATCTGTGGTACTTTGAGCCTCTTCTATAGAGAAACCTTTGGATATGAGCGTATCTTCTCCAGGCATCAGTGTGTTGACAAAACCAGCTGCAAGAATCAGTATGTACTTACGGACATTGGCATGATTAGCTATCGGAGATACCAAACCCTTACGTTCATTGTTAGGTTCATTGATATCTACGTATGGTGGCAATTGTGGCTGGTGCTCAGGATCGAGAGCATTATAGATGCGTTGGGTGTTGTGCGCGGTCCTGTTCAGTTTACTTTTGCTCGTTCTATTAATCCTATTTTCTCAAAATCAAATTCACTTACTCGTTGTTGTATTACAAAGGAGAGTGATGAGAGTAAGAATAATACTTTTGGTAATAAATATACTGTAAGTTATGGACTTTATCGTATGCATGGTTTTATCTCAGCTTCAGATGCTGCAAAGACAGGCTTCTCAGAGGAAGACAAAGAACTCTTGTTCCAGGCACTTATTAATGCTTTTGAGAATGATCATTCTGCAGCAAGAGGAGAGATGAACCCTAGAGCTTTGATTGTCTTCAAACACGATTCTCCTTTAGGTAATGCTAGAGCTGGTCAATTATTTGACCTTATTCAAGTGAAACTAAAAGAGGAAGTAGAGTTCCCGCGTGCATTTGGCGATTATGACGTTACTGTTCCTACCCAAGAGGAGTTGGATGAGAAATATCCTGGTGTATCAGTTGAAGAATTGATTTAGTATCATTATGTATACTGAAGACGAAATGCTCATGTTGTCGGGGATACAGCACTTTATGTTCTGCCCTCGACAATGGGCTTTGATTCATATCGAGCAACAATGGGCAGAAAATAAACTGACGACAGAAGGGCTGATTCTACACAAGAACGTAGATAATCCCTTCTATCGTCAGAAAAATGGTGATGTTATCACACTTCGCTCCCTCCATATTGCCTCTAAAGAATTAGGATTGTATGGTATAACTGATGCAGTAGAACTTGTTCCAACTGATTCTTCAGAAGATGCTATAACTCATAATCGCTACAAGGGATATTGGAAACCATACCCTGTGGAGTATAAAAGAGGTCATCATAAGCCTGATGAAAGAGATGAAGTACAATTGGCTGCTCAGGCAATGTGTCTCGAAGAAATGTATGGTATCCATATTCCATACGGTGCATTGTATTATGATGAAGTAAAACATAGAGAAACAATTTCTATTTCTGAGTCATTAAGAAGTACGACTATTCAATGTGCCCGTCAGATGCATGAGGTATTTAAAAGCGGTATCTTGCCAAAAGCTAACAAACAGCACCATTGCAAGAATTGTTCTCTGGTAAATCTCTGTATGCCAGAAATGAGTGATTGTACTCTAGTATCAACCTATTTAAACAAGAATCTATATGAGGATATTACTTAATACATTATACGTGACCACACCTGAAGCCTATCTAAGTAAAGATGGATTGAATGTTGTGATATCTGTGAAGCAAAACGAGATATTCCGTATTCCTATCCATAATATAGAGCAAATTATTACTTTTGGTTATATGGGGGCAAGTCCAGGATTGATGAAACTGTGTGCAGATAATAATGTTTCTCTAACCTTCCTTTCACCACAAGGAAGATATATCAGCCGTTCGCAAGGTCCGACTAGGGGAAACGTTTTGCTGAGAAAAGCACAATATAAGAATTCTGATGAACCTAACTATGCTCTTCATCTCAGTAAACTTTTCATAGGAGGAAAAATCCAAAACTATCGTAATATCTTGCGTCGCTTTATTAGAGACAATGGAGATGATGAGGCTATAGAACGTGTTTGCGAGGAACTGCTTCGGTGCAAAAGAAGAGTTTTGAATGCTGAATCTATAGATAGTGTGAGGGGAATAGAAGGAGAAGCTGCCACTGCTTATTTTGGTGTATTCTCACGCCTTCTTCTAAATCAGAAAGAAGATTTTGTATTTGAAGGTCGCAATCGTCGTCCACCAAAAGATGCGATTAATGCGATGTTATCTTTCGTATATACTCTTATATGTAATGATATGACATCGGCTTTGGAGACTGTTGGCTTAGACCCATACGTAGGGTTCATGCATACTTTAAGACCAGGGCGTGCATCTTTATCTTTGGATATGATGGAGGAGTTGCGAGCATATTTGGGTGATAGATTGGTTCTATCTTTAATCAACAGAAAACAGATTACCATCAAAGATTTCATCAAGCAGGGTGACGAAGGTATCGTCATGACAGACTCGGGGCGTAAGATAATACTGTCTGCGTGGCAAAGCAGAAAGAAGGAACAGATTATTCATCCTTATTTAAATGAAAAGGTAAGTATTGGTCTTCTTTCTTATGTTCAAGCAATGTTGTTGGCGAGATTCATTCGTAAGGATATTGATGATTATCCAGTATTTTTAATCAAGTAGTGTATGTTTGTATTGATTACTTATGATGTAAACATTACCTCGGCTCATGGTGCGAAACGTTTACGCAATGTAGCAAGGGCGTGTTTGAATTACGGAAAGAGAGTTCAAAACTCTGTTTTTGAGTGTATCTTGACGGAATCTCAGTTTTTCGTATTAAGGGACCAGTTAAAAGGGATTATTGATACTGAACAAGATAGTATTAGGTTCTATATTCTTGGGAAAAATTGGAAACGTAAAGTTGAGACTTTGGGTAAGGATATGGGGCTTGACTTTACTGGTGAGCTTATCATTTAATGTATGAGGGTGCGAACCTATAGTATTGCAAAATAACCTATAGTTTCGCACCTTCTTAAAATCAGTGACTTACAAATATTATGCCTTTTATAATATTTTACGTGTAATTATTTTGCCATCTTTCGCAAAATAATTATCTTTGCATCATGATATTCAGCTATTTGCTGAATATGCAGTCACACCCTTCGTGGGTGTGTGGATTGAAACAATGTAACAGTAGAGCGAGTTGTTACTAAAGAAGTGTCACACCCTTCGTGGGTGTGTGGATTGAAACAGATTGTAGTTGAAAGTAACTCGGAAATAGCCAAGTCACACCCTTCGTGGGTGTGTGGATTGAAACTCACCCGATAAGGTGCAGCCGTTTGGCAAGAATGTCACACCCTTCGTGGGTGTGTGGATTGAAACTATGGCAAGAATAACAAGAAACAAAGCTGCCGAGAGTCACACCCTTCGTGGGTGTGTGGATTGAAACTGATTGTACACCTCAATAAACTTATCTCTTGCCAAGTCACACCCTTCGTGGGTGTGTGGATTGAAACTACTTGGGCAGTCATGCTCAGTAAACCATCTGATAGTCACACCCTTCGTGGGTGTGTGGATTGAAACTTGCTAAAGGTGGAGTTACAGCTTATCAATCTTCGTCACACCCTTCGTGGGTGTGTGGATTGAAACTCTTAGTAAGATGGTATCCGTATGTCGCATTAAGTCACACCCTTCGTGGGTGTGTGGATTGAAACAAGATTCTCGTTCTCACCGTACCTGTTGCAGAAGTCACACCCTTCGTGGGTGTGTGGATTGAAACGCGATGTTGGTAGCACTTCGGTGCTCCAACGTCGTCACACCCTTCGTGGGTGTGTGGATTGAAACAGCCTTACCAATAGATAAATCATAAATATCATTCGTCACACCCTTCGTGGGTGTGTGGATTGAAACAACATAAGTTAGCTGATACTAATCTCCGTTGGCTGTCACACCCTTCGTGGGTGTGTGGATTGAAACATCTGGCAGCACCCATCTTGAATTCGATGCCTTAGTCACACCCTTCGTGGGTGTGTGGATTGAAACTTAGTTTTATATACGCAACTAAATCGACTCGAAAGTCACACCCTTCGTGGGTGTGTGGATTGAAACAATATAATGCTCAGAAACTATGGTATTCAGCACAAGTCACACCCTTCGTGGGTGTGTGGATTGAAACTGCTTGAGTCCGCAAAAGCAGTTCGGTCGGCAGTGTCACACCCTTCGTGGGTGTGTGGATTGAAACTTGAAATCAAGAAGGCTGAGGAGGAGCGCAAACGGTCACACCCTTCGTGGGTGTGTGGATTGAAACAGACAAGACATAGCCTTGCTGCCAAAACCAAGCAGTCACACCCTTCGTGGGTGTGTGGATTGAAACTCGCAGCAGCAGTTTGCAATCTGCTGAGCAATCTGTCACACCCTTCGTGGGTGTGTGGATTGAAACAAAGGTGGCATTGGGTACTATGGAGAAAGCTACTGTCACACCCTTCGTGGGTGTGTGGATTGAAACAGATGTACTTCCTATGGCTGCAACTCATGTGGCAGAAGTCACACCCTTCGTGGGTGTGTGGATTGAAACGATACTTCCGTGGCGATTGTGTCGGTCTGCCTGAGTCACACCCTTCGTGGGTGTGTGGATTGAAACATCTTCTGCAACTCTTCAAACGAGACTGGAATGTCACACCCTTCGTGGGTGTGTGGATTGAAACATGCAGAAGGCATCAGCAATCAGGACGTTACAAACGTCACACCCTTCGTGGGTGTGTGGATTGAAACATTTTACTGCCCCTCCTTTTATGGATAGAAATTAGTCACACCCTTCGTGGGTGTGTGGATTGAAACTTAATCGTTAAAGAGATATGATAACAGGAGGAAAGGTCACACCCTTCGTGGGTGTGTGGATTGAAACTGTTGTCGTATTTGTCGTAAGCAACAACCTCATGTCACACCCTTCGTGGGTGTGTGGATTGAAACAAAAATACGTAGATGCCCGAGCAAAGGTTAATAATGTCACACCCTTCGTGGGTGTGTGGATTGAAACTCGAAATAGAACGAAACCCCTACTCCCTCAAACAGGTCACACCCTTCGTGGGTGTGTGGATTGAAACTCTAAGTTATAGCGATAACTACCGATAGGCTGGGTCACACCCTTCGTGGGTGTGTGGATTGAAACACTCTCTCCGTGCACCCTCCTTCGCTCGGTCAAGTCACACCCTTCGTGGGTGTGTGGATTGAAACACCATCAGCACCAACAACGACCAAGCATCGATTGTCACACCCTTCGTGGGTGTGTGGATTGAAACTGATGGAGGTGAATCCTACCTACAGCACCGTGCTGTCACACCCTTCGTGGGTGTGTGGATTGAAACCATCTCGGAACTCTCGTTGACGCTCTCGTTACCGAAGTCACACCCTTCGTGGGTGTGTGGATTGAAACTCATGGGTGCAAATACCATCGACGGCTATCTTTGTCACACCCTTCGTGGGTGTGTGGATTGAAATGGTAATAACCATGGCAGGTCATAAATAACCACACGTCACACCCTTCGTGGGTGTGTGGATTGAAACTTAAGAAGGAACTCAAACTCTATTCGGGAAACGCGTCACACCCTTCGTGGGTGTGTGGATTGAAACAGCCCTAGCGCAACACGGCAAAGCGCAAAATTATGTCACACCCTTCGTGGGTGTGTGGATTGAAACTAATCCGTCACCACTATCACTGCCCGAATTTTTGGTCACACCCTTCGTGGGTGTGTGGATTGAAACACGTTGAGGGTTAGTGTGGAACTCTGCATCACGCAAGTCACACCCTTCGTGGGTGTGTGGATTGAAACAAGGCTACGTATCGTATTGCGTCTATGCCGTGGTGTCACACCCTTCGTGGGTGTGTGGATTGAAACACGTTGAGGGTTAGTGTGGAACTCTGCATCACGCAAGTCACACCCTTCGTGGGTGTGTGGATTGAAACAAGGCTACGTATCGTATTGCGTCT
>CDZA01073556.1_pt1 | contig 14421 bp, 10 predicted proteins | sample 554881 | NCBI WGS metagenome assembly CDZA01 (sample SAMEA3182082, study PRJEB8094) | gut metagenome | biome: human; feature: gut; material: Stool; isolation source: human stools | place: Canada | collected 2012-12-04
GGGCATACACACAGGAAGGGAAACCATCCAAAATGGACAGACCCAGGACGAACAAGCGATACAAGGCAGGCTGGTCGCGCTACCGCTCAGGCCCGGCGGACGCATCGGATTTCACGGCCCGGGGGCGCACCTCGGGCCGCCCGGCCCCCAGCTGCAACACCACCAGCGCGCCCCGCTGCGCGGGAGCGCCCGCGGGAATGGACTGGCTCCGGACACAGCCCGTGCCGCTGAACGCGACGCGCAGCCCCTCGCGCTCGAGCAGGTAGATCGCCTCTTTGATCCCCATGCCGACCACCTGGGGCACGGCTCCGGACGGCTCCCCGGAGAGGGGCGCCAGTTCCATTCCGGTCGAATCGGCTTTCGCAAGGCACTGCCACTGCACGCCCCGTTCCGGTGTATAGGGCACGTCGAACCGGCGCGCCACGCGGCGCACCTCGTCGGCCCGGCCGCTTTTGAGCGCCGGAACTCCGTCCGCCTTATCGCTCCGCTCCGACAGCGGCGTCTGCCACGACGTGTTGCGGGCGTAAACGCGGTCGGCAATCGCACGGAACACCGGCCCGGCCAGCGATGCGCCGTAATAGGTGCCGCGGCGGCCCGGCCCGTTGTAGGTCTTGATCGCGACAATACAACTGTAGCGGGGCTTGTCGGCCGGGAAATACCCCACCAGCGTGGCCAGGTAGTGCCGGCCGCCGAAACGGTCAGTATAACCGTGCCGGCCCATCGCGATCTGCGCGGTTCCGGTCTTGCCCGCCACCGAATAATAGGGATTCTTGAGCCCGCGCGCGGTACCGTCGTTCACCACTCCGCGCAGCGCCTCCTGCACCTGCGCGATCACCTTGGGCGAACCGATCGAAGGGACCATCACCTCGGGCGGGAAGGTGCGCAGCGTCTGGCCGTACTGTTTGAGCTCCTTGACGAACATCGGGCGCACCATCTTGCCGTCGTTGGCCACCGCGTTGTAAAAGCTGAGCGTTTTGAGCGGCGTCAGCCGCAGCGCATACCCGTAGGACATCATCGTAAGGGTCACGCCGCTCCACGAAGCGTCGCCCGGCCGGAAAATAACCGGGTCCGCCCCGCCGGGAATCTGCAAATCGAGCGGCATACCGAGCCCCATTTTATAAAGGTGATCGACAAAACGCCGGGGGTTCTCTTTATAATATTTGTTCACGGCCAGCGCGAAACCCACGTTCGACGAGTGTTCGAACACCTCGCGCAGGGTCACGTCTCCGCACGCGTGCGAATCGACCACCCGCGCCCGGCCGATCATCATCCGCCCGTCGCCCGTGTCGTAATGCTCCTCGAGGCTCGCGCCCGCATCGTCGAGCAGCGTCATCAGCGACGCCAGTTTAAACGTGGAACCCGGTTCGAGGTTCATGCCGACGGCATAATTGAAATCCTCGACAAACTTACCCTCCCCCTTGCGCGTCAGGTTCGTGATCGCACGTATCTCGCCGGTGGAAACCTCCATCAGCACGGCCGTACCCCAGTCGGCATCACCCAGCTCCAACTGTTTGCGCAGCGCGTTTTCGGCCACGTCCTGCACGTCGATATCGAGCGTCGTCACCACGTCGATCCCGTCCACCGGCGCCACGCTCAGCGCGTCGGGCACAGGAATCTTGAAACTGCCCGAAATGCGCTGCATCAGCATATTGCCGTCGGTCCCGCGCAGCACGCTGTCGAACGCTCCCTCGACGCCCCATTTTCGTCCCGCCTCGTTGACGCGGCCGATCGTGCGCGAGGCCATCGGCCCGTTGGGCAGCAGTCGTTTGTTGATCTGCACGGGAATAAACCCGCCCCGGTTCTGGCCGAGCCTTAGGATCGGGAATTGGGATATTTGTTTGATTTCAAGGTGATTTACACGACGCGGAGCGATCTGCGTGAAACGATTCTTGCTCTTGTTGCTGTAAGCGCGGTTAAGCAGGATCAGGTAAGCGTTCTTGCTTTTGTCGCCGAAAAAGGTAGCCAGCGCCCCGGCCAGCGAATCGGCATATTTGCGGAACACCGAATCGGCGAGCCCCTGTGCCGCGAAATCCATCCGCACTTCGTACATCGGCACGGAGGTGGCCAGCAGCCGTCCGTCCCACGCGAGGACATCTCCGCGGTCGGCCTCTATGGCCACCCGTTCGTAGGAGATCCGCTCGCCCTTGCTGCGCAGGCTTTCGCCGCCGGGCCCGTATTGGATATATAGTATTTTGCCGGCAATGGCCACCCCCACCGCAAAAAAGAGGATGTAAAGCATCCGCACACGGTTCAGGATGCTCTTCTTGATATCGGGTTTGCGTGGCTCGGCCATGGGTTATTTGTCGATGATTTTGGGCGGGGTGAGCGACTCCTGGAGCGGAATTCCGCGCGCCTCGAGTTCCTTGATGATCTCGCTCTGGCGCGTCGCGGTCATCCGGATCGACGAGAGGGTGAGCGAACGCGAGCGCAGTTCTTTGATCTGTTCGGAAATCCGGTCGTGCCGGCGGTGCAGTTTCTGAATGTGGTAGCCGTTGGCGATATAGAGGAACATCAGCACCGCGATAAACAGCACGTAGGGATACATACGACGTACCTCGGCACGCGTGAGAATGTTACCCGACAGCACTTGCGCCACATTGCGTTCGACCCACGACGGCCGTTTCGGCCGCGGGGTTTCCGCGTCGCCGGAAACATTGTCCCGTCCGGAAGCCGGGATTTCGGATGCGTGTCCCCGCCCGTGCGATGCCATGCCTGACGCGCCCGAAACTCCGGAAGTGCCCGAAGTGCCTGGAACGCACCCATCCGCGGCTGCCGCTTCATGCCACTCCTCCGACACGCTATGTCTGCTCTTTTCGCTCATTGCTGGTGGTGGTATCCGGAGACAAAAATACACTATTTTTCGATACGAATCCCCCCCTGCGGCACATTTCCGGAGTTGTTTCTCTCCACGCGTCCCCGCCTGCCCGGACTTCGCTGTTTTCCAGGCGTTGCCCGTTTCTCTTCCGCGTCCGGCGGCGCTCTTTTACCCTTATATCCTGCCTCTTCTTCCTGTTTTCCCTATTTGTTAGTTAATACATCCTTCTGAATGCGGTTCTTCCCTTTTCTCCCCTTCAGCCTTTCCTTTCTCCTTCACTCCCCGCCCCTTCTGTTCATTTCCGATTCACGTCCTATTCATGTTTCGTCCGTTTCCAGTCCACGTGCATCCCGCCCCTGTCCTCTTTCTCCCCCACTCCTTCTCCTCCGCATTTTTACCTGCCCGCCACCGCTTCCGGCACACCGCGGCCGGCAGCATTCCAATACGCCGTACGGTCTCAAAAACCATTGTTTTTGTTTGCCATGTCGTTTTTTTAATTACCTTTGTTATTACCGGCACTAGGGTGCCGGGCCGTTACCTGGTCAAAAACTTAGGAAATTTTTCACCACGGGTAACAGGCACAGCGCTTCTGCTGAGGCTCACGCCTTGGCATGGTAAGTGCTGTGGCGGCACTGGGTTAGTGGCCATGCTCTAGGCGTGAGCTGCTGTGCTTGTCTCGTGGTGGGTTCCTAAGGCCTTTGACCGGATGGGTGGCAGCAGTCTCACGTCTTCTTTTTCCGGCCTCGCCTTTGAGGAAATGCTCCTTTTTCCTTCTACTCTTACGCCCTTCCTTTCCTTATTCTCTATTCTCCTTCTCTTTTTTCTTTCCCTTTCCCTTTCCCTTTCCCTTTCCATTTGCCTGTACGATCCGCAATGCAGCCCCCCATTAGGGACTCATTTTCAGATTATTATCCCTCACACCCGTCGTCCATCCGTCGACGGGCACCTATTTTTGACACACTTAACGCATAATCTTCAAAGAAATATACCATCCAAAATAAACACTATCAATTTATTACATAAATGTTAGCGTAAAACAACCAATATAATCTTTCTAATCAGGGAAATACGAGTATTTTATTCTTGGTTATTTGACCCGAATAGGTTATTTTTACTACAACAAAAACGGGACGGGACTCCCCTGCCGGCCATCCGGAGATGATTCCGGAGACCCGATTCATGCCGCATAATACCCCAAAAAACAGGACTTTACAACTACCAACCAACTCGACATCGTTCTTTTCTGCTTACCGGCATAATACGAGCAGAAGATTGCGTAAGGTAGACTTTTTGTCACATTATATTCATATGAGGAGAGCTGCGCATATAGTATGGTTGCTGCTGGCCGTTCTGGTCCGGCAGTCCGGCCTGTGCGCCCTCCTGCCGGGCACCGTTCTCCCGCAAGCCGCCCTTGCGGCTCCTCCCGCCCCCCTTTCCGGAAACCGATCCGACACCGTACAGCATGTCGAACTCAGTTTCCGTTTCGACCGTTCGCTGCTCGACAGCGCCTACCGCGACAACTCCAGCGCATTGCATACGCTGCGAAACTGGCTCGGACCCTCCTGCTGCGCATCACGGATCGATTCGATCGGCATTTTTTCCTACTCTTCCATGGAAGGTTACGGCTGGCACAACGGACAGCTGGCGCGTGACCGGGGCCGGGCCGTCAAAGGTTACTTGGTCTGGAAATATCCGCACCTGAACCAGTACAGAATTTATATTCATCCGCAGGGCGAGGATTGGGCCGGTCTCCTTCGCCGGTTATCCGATATGCCGGATCTGCCTTCCCGCGACCAGATAGCAAATCTGTTCGACACAGGCCTGTCGGAAGAAGAGCTCAAAAACCGGTTCCGGATACTAATCGACAGCCAGTCGTACCGCTACCTGCAATCGACGCTTTTCCCGTCGCTGCGCAGGGCCATCGTGCGCATCTACTGGAAAGATTCCGTTCCGGACGTCCTGACCGCGGGAATCCAATCGGACGCCTTCTCCGCCGCCATCGCGGACGCTCCCGAAAAAGAGGTCATCTACACAGCGGAGGAAAAGCCTCCGTTACACGGGTCCGCAACCCCGCAGACGACAACCCCGCAACCGGCGCTCCCTCCTGTTCCGGCATCGCTCCCGGAAACGGCTCCCCCCCCGGCCTCTCCGTCCCGAACCGCCGGCCCCCCCTCAACGGCTTCTGCATCGTCCCCTTCCACACCCACTCACTTCGCATCCCTTTCACCGGTCGGACAAAACGACCGTCGCCAGCGGCAGGATTCCCCGCCCGCCCGCTGGGCAATCAAAACCAACCTTTTATATTGGGCGGCACTCGCCCCCAACCTCGAAGCCGAACTCGGCCTGGGCCACCGTTGGTCGGTAGGCCTCGAAGCGTTGTGCGCCTGGTGGTCGAACGAAAGAGCCCACCGCTACTACCAGCTGTTCGCCGCCGGCCCCGAGGTGCGGTTCCGCTTCGCCGGGCCCGGGCGTTTCCACGGCCATTACGTCGGCCTGTACGGCAGCGCGGGATTCTACGACCTCGAAAACCGGAAGACCGGCTACCAGGGGGATTTCTGGTCGGCGGGAATCACTTACGGCTACCAGCTTCCGGTAGGCCGCAGTTTCGGGGTCGAATTCGCCGTCGGCGCCGGCATGATCGGCTCCAGTTACAAAACTTACGAACCGCGGGACGGCCTCTATGTCTACCAACAGACCAAACGCATCCGATATACCGGGCTGACCAAAGCCCGTATCTCACTGCTGTGGCGTTTCGGCGGGAAAGGGGGACGGTTATGAATATCCGCAGGCCACATATCCTCCGCGCCGCCGCCGTCACCGCCGCCTGCCTCGCCGCCCTGTGCTGCAACGCCTGCCGCAAGACGCTCACCTACGATTACCGGGGCATCCCGGTACGCGTCTCTTTCGACTGGGAGGGCGTGGGCGCCAAACCCGAAGGCATGCGGGTGATCTTCTACCCGCTCGACCGCGAGGGCACTCCCTACGTCGACAATATCGCTCCGGACGGGGGCACCGTCGAACTGCCTTCGGGCCGTTACGCAGTAGTGATGTTCAACAACGACTCCGAGACGATCCTGATCGACGGCGAGAAGAGTTTCGGTACGATCCGGGCCTACACGCGCACGGTAACCACGGTCGACCCTTCCCTGGCGAACGTGGGATCGGGCGGCGGCCTGCTCGACGCACGCGCCGAAACGGCCGCCGGGATTCCGGTGGTGAACCGTCCGGACAAACTGTTCGGCGTGTCGATCGGCGAACTGTCCGTGGGCGGCGAAACCTCGCGCGGCAGCGAGCAGGCGTTGCGGGTCAAGCCCGCTGCGCTCGTCTCGCAATACTGCCTGTGCCAGCAGGTCGTCGGCGGCGAGTTCGTGCAGCGCGTCCGCGGCGCCGTCGCAGGCGTTCCCTGCTCGATCATGCTCGGCAGCCAGCGACCCGTGGCCGCGGCTTCGTACATCCCGGCCGACTGCGCCCGAACCGAAGGCAACGTGGTCACGGCCACCTTTACCTGCTTCGGCACCGCCGTCCTGCAGGAAGAGCCGAAACCGGTCACGATCACGCTCGAACTGACGCTACCGGACGCATCGCGGCAGGTAGCGCAGACCAACGTCACGCAGGTCGTGGCGCAGGCCGCACCGTCCGATCCGACGACCGACCCGCCCGCACCTACGCCGGTTCCCGACCAGATCGTCATCGAGTACACCCCGCCCGAAGGCGGAGGCGGTGTGGATGTCGGGGTCGGCGACTGGGGCGAGGAGATCGTTCCGCTCCCGCTGGGCACCCGCGCTGTGCCGGGCCGCCGTACGACAGTGGGCAGCCCCATAGGATACCGGCGCCGCACAACCACCCCCGAAGCACCGCGGACAGGCGAACTTACAACCAGAAAACCAACCAGTTAATCAATATTCATTAACCAACCAAACCCTTTTTATTTATGAAAAAACAAATGATGATGCTTCTTGCCATAGCAGCTATGGCAGGTTGTTCGAAGAGCGAAGTCGTGGATACCCCCAACGGCGACGGTAACACCCCGATCAAACTGAAAACCTTCGTGGGTAAATCGGTCAAAGCTACGGAAACGAAGACCGACAACCTGACAGCTTTCCAGATGACGGCTTACACCACCTCTGCCGCGTTCCCGGGTACGGCTTCGACCGATGAACCCACCCCTTTCATCGCATCGCAATTAGTATCGCGTACCGGCGAGAGCAGCCCTTACAGCTGGCCTTATACCGGCCCGCAGTACTGGCCGCAGGGCAAAAAGGTCTCCTTCTTCGCTTACGCGCCTGCCACCGATGTGACTTATGTCGCTCCCACGGGCGCAGGCTGGCCCGGCTTTACCTACACGGTAGCGGCAGAAGCATCCCAGGCGGACCTGGTCGTGGCGCAGCGCACCAGCCAGGACGCAACTTCGAACAACGGCAGCGTGGCGCTGAATTTCAACCACGCGCTCTCGCAAATCCTCTTCTCGGCCAAATGTGCAAACGCCGATTTTACCGCAGTGGTCAAGACGATCGAGCTGAGCGGTATCCAGAACGCGGGTACCTATACTTACGCAACCTCCGCCTCTGAAGGCACCGCCATCGAAGGCGCATGGAGCAGTGTCTCCGGTACCGCAAGCTACGCTTACCTGACGAACGGCACTGCAGCGATCGCCAAAACGACCAGCGATCCGATCGCGGGCACCAACGGCGCACTGATGCTGATGCCGCAGGCGCTCACGGGCGCGAAACTCAAGGTGGTTTATTCTGTTACCCTCGGCACCGGCGAAACCGCGCAGACTTTCGACGTGACCAAAGAAAATGTGGAACTCAAAGGAACCTGGGCTCCGGGCATGAAGTACACCTACGACCTGACCCTTGTTTCGGATGCTAAGCAGATTACGCTCGATCCGAGTGTCAAACCTTGGACCGAAGGTACAATCACCGATCAGCCCTCCCTGTAACAACCTGACGATGCCCCGTACAGCGGCTCCGCCGCGGCCATCGGCCCGGCAAACCTAAATAAGGCGACCGAAGTACGGGACATACGAACAGCAGCGAGGCGGCCGATCATGGCCGCCTCGTTTTTTCTGCCTTATCGCTTCGTCGCCTCTTTCGCTGCCGCTCCGGGACGTACGACGCCGGAACCTTGCACGGGTTCGCCCGCTACTCACACGTTGTGCGAAAGCGGTTGCGGCACGATCTCCGACGCGTCGAAGTCGCCCCACGTCTCGGCCACATAGTCGAGCGTCGCGCGGATTTCGTCCGGATCGAACAGCGTCACCAGCTTCAGCCGCGTCGCCTTGAAATCGGGCAGTCCTTTGAAATAACACGACAAGTGGCGGCGCATCTCCAGCACGCCCCCCTTTTCCCCTTTGAATTCCAGCGACTTGTCCAGGTGCAGTTTCGCCAGCTCGACCCGCTCGCGCACCGAGGGCTGTGGCATAAGCCGACCTGTGGTCAAGTAATGACGTATTTCAGTAAAGATCCACGGACGGCCGTAGGTGGCCCGCCCGATCATCACGCCGTCCACGCCGTAGCGGTCGAACGCCCCGGCGGCCTGTTGCGGCGAACCGATGTCGCCGTTGCCGATGACGGGAATCGTCATGCGCGGATTGCGCTTCACCTCGCCGATCAGCGTCCAGTCCGCCTCGCCGCGGTACATCTGCGCCCGGGTGCGGCCGTGGATCGTCAGCGCCGCAATGCCCACGTCCTGCAACCGCTCGGCGATCTCGACGATATTCTTCGAATCGTCGTCCCACCCCAGCCGCGTCTTGACCGTCACGGGCAGTTTCACCGCCCCGACGATCCGGCGCGTCATCTCGACCATCTTCGGCACGTCGCGCATCATGCCGCTGCCCGCCCCGCGCCCGGCGATCTTGCGCACCGGACAGCCGAAATTGATGTCGATCAGGTCGGGTCCGGCCGCTTCGGCCATGCGCGCGGCCTCGACCATCGGTTCGATCTCGTGGCCGTACAGCTGGATGCCCACCGGCCGTTCGTAGTCGAAGATGTTGAGTTTGGCGAGCGCCTTCGACGCGTCGCGGATCAACCCGTCGCTGGGGATAAACTCGGTATAGACCATATCGGCCCCGTACCGCTTGCACATGAAGCGGAACGAAGGGTCGGTCACATCCTCCATCGGAGCCAGAAAGAGCGGCTTCTCGCCGAGGTCGATCGTTGCTATTTTCACAGGTTCGGATATTAAATTTCAGGTTACATGCGGATATGCACCCATACCTTCCGGCAGCGCCGGGATGTTTTACAGTTTTCCCGGAGTTATCCGGGCCGCCCGGACCGTACGCCTGCTTCATCCGCCTCCTTTTGCCGGTACGGGCAGGCAAAAAACGTACGACGCGATGCGCTTCCGCGCAAAAATAGCTATCTTTGACGACAAAATCGCAACCGTATCACCCATGAACATTGAAAATTTCCTGCAACAGCAGGCGGCCGACACCATCGCCGCACTATACGGGCCGGCCGATCCGGCCGCCGTCCAGATCCAGAAAACCCGCAAGGAATTCGAGGGCGACTACACGCTCGTGGTCTTCCCGCTGCTGAAACTCAGCCGCAAAAAACCCGAAGAAACCGCCACGGAGATCGGCGAAGCGCTGGTGAAAAACGTTCCCGAAATCAAAGGCTATAACGTCATCAAGGGCTTCCTGAACCTCTCGTTGAGCAACGCGTTCTGGGGCGAAAGGCTCGCCGAGGTGGTGGCCGACGCCGATTTCGGCAAAGGCTCCCCCACCGGCAAAACGGTGATGGTCGAATATTCGTCGCCCAACACCAACAAGCCGCTGCACCTAGGCCACATCCGCAACAACCTGCTCGGATACTCGGTCGCGCAGATACTCTCCGAAGCGGGCAACAAAGTGATCAAGGCGAACCTCGTCAACGACCGCGGCATCCACATCTGCAAGTCGATGCTGGCCTGGCAGCTGTTCGGTAACGGCGAGACCCCGGCCTCGTCGGGAATGAAGGGCGACCACCTCGTGGGCAAATACTACGTCGCTTTCGACAAAGCCTACAAACAACAAATCAAAGAGTTAACGGCCAAAGGCATAAGCGAGGACGACGCGAAAAAAGAGGCCCCGATCATGCAGCAGGCCCAGGAGATGCTGCGCAAGTGGGAAGCCAAAGACCCGGAAGTCTACAAGCTGTGGGAGACGATGAACGGCTGGGTATACGAGGGTTTCGACAAGACCTACGAAGCGATGGGGGTCGACTTCGACAAGGTATACTACGAATCGCAGACCTACCTGCTGGGCAAGTCGCTCGTCGAAGAGGGGCTCGCCAAGGGCGTCTTCTTCCGCAAGGAGGACAACTCGGTCTGGATCGACCTGGCCGAAGACGGCCTCGACCAGAAACTGCTGCTGCGGGGCGACGGCACGTCGGTCTACATGACCCAGGACCTCGGCACCGCTTTCACACGTTTCAAGGAGGAGCGCCTCGACGCGATGATCTACGTCGTGGGTAACGAACAGAATTACCATTTTCAGGTGCTGAAACTGATCCTCGGCAAGCTGGGCTACCCGTGGGCCGACCAGATCACGCACCTCTCGTACGGGATGGTCGAACTACCCGAAGGCAAGATGAAATCGCGTGAAGGAACGGTGGTGGACGCCGACGACCTGATCGGCGAGATGGTCTCCACGGCCCGCGAAATGTCGCAGGAGCTGGGCAAGCTCGACGGCCTGAGCGAACGGGAAATCTCCGACATCTGCCACATGGTGGGCCTCGGCGCACTGAAATATTTTATTTTGAAGGTCGATCCGCGCAAGACGATGCTCTTCGACCCGCGCGAGTCGATCGACTTCAACGGCAACACCGGCCCCTTTATCCAATACACCCACGCGCGGATCAAGTCCGTGCTGCGCAAAGCCGCCGCACAGGGCATCGCCCCCGCCGGGCAGGTCGACGGCTCGCTGCTCGTTCCCGAGGAGGTGGCGCTGATCGGCATGCTGACCGACTACCCCGCGACGGTAACCGCCGCCGCCGATAATTTCGCCCCGTCGATCATCGCGAACTACGCGTTCGAATTGGCCAAAAGCTACAACAGCTACTACCACGACTTCCCGGTGATCCGCGAAAGCGACCCGGCCAAGCAGGCGCTGCGCCTGACGCTGGCCGCGACGGTAGCCCGCACGCTCTCCGCATCGATGCGCCTGCTGGGCATCGGCGTACCGGAAAGAATGTAGCATACCGGCAGCGGGCTCCCGGCGGCACGACCGCACAGCGGCGAAACGCGAATGCTCCCGGCACCGCTGCCCGAGCCGCAGCCGAGAGCCCCCGGATCGGGCCGCCACGCAAACCGAACACCAACACCGAAACCGAAGCGCCATGGGCATCGTCAAGCGGGACAGCATCGCGATCACCGTCCTCTCCTATGTGGGAGTCGTGGTGGGCTATGTCAACAAGATTCTGCTGTTCCCGAACTTCCTGAGCGAGGAGCAGGTCGGCCTGACCAGCATCCTCGTTTCTCTGGCGGTGATGTACGCGCAGTTCTCGGCCCTCGGCATCAACTCGACGGTCGTCAAGTTCTTCCCGTTTTTCCGCACTGCGGACAAACGTCACAACGGCCTCTTCTTCTGGTCGGCACTGGGGGTCAGCGTCGGTTTCGTGCTCTTCACGGCGCTCTTCCTGATCTTCCGCGAGCCGGTGATGCACTACTTCGCCAAGGAGTCCCCCCTGTTGTCGGAATATTACCTGCTGCTGATCCCGCTCGGGCTGGCGACCCTTTTCTATAACTTTTACAGCGCGTGGCTGCAGGCGCTCTCGCGCACGATCATTTCGTCGGCGGTCAACGAAGTGCTGCTGCGGCTGCTGATTACCGCCGAAATTTCGCTCTATGCGCTGGGGGTGCTCAACTTCGAACAGTTCATCGTCGGTTACATCGCGATCTACTTCGTCCCGATGCTGATCCTGCTGCTCTACACGCTCTACCTGCGCGAATCCCACCTGCATCCGGTAATTACCTCGCGCACCAAAAAGCTCGTCACGATCGCAGGCATCTACGGTCTGTGGCAGTACCTCGGCGGCGCGTCGGTGTTCCTGACCAACGTGATCGACCAGACGATGCTGGCAGGTATGGAAGGGCTGATGCAGGGCGGTATCTATGCGATCATGATGTACATGGTCAGCGCGATGCTGATCCCCTACCGCTCGATGGTGAAGGTAGCCACGCCGGTGGTGACGAACCTGTGGAAAGAGCGCGATATGGCCGGCATGCAGCGCATCCACCGCGACGTGTCGCTGATGAACCTGATCGTAGGCTGCTTCTTTTTCCTCGCGATTTGGATCAACCTGGACAACATCTTCTCGCTGATGCCCGCCTCTTACTCGGCCGGACGCTACGTATTCCTTTTCCTGGGACTGGGACGCATCTTCGAAATGTACGCGGGCCTCACGGGAGTGATTCTCATCACGAGCAAGCGCTACCGCTACGACTTCACCTTCTCGGTGCTGCTGGTGGGCATGACCGTCGCGTCGAACGCCGCGCTGATCCCGTCGCTGGGCATGAACGGTGCGGCGATCGCCACGATGAGCACCGTGATCGTCTACAACCTGATCCGCATCGGTTTCGTGTGGAAATTTTTCCGCATCCAACCGTTCGCCGCCACCGACTGCTGGATCGTGCTGCTCACAGGGGCCATGGTGGGCCTCTCGGCACTGATCCCCTACCTGGGCAATTTCATCCTCGACGCCGCCGTACGCACGCTGGTCATTTCGCTGCTGTTCGGCGCCACAGTCTACTACACCAACGCGAGCCCGCAACTCAACGCCACCCTCGACGGCCTGCTCGCCCGCATCGACATCCGCCTGCCCCGGTAGTCCCCGCCCCCCGGACGCTCCGCGCACGGGAGGCAACCATGCGTTCACTGAGCCACGAGATTATCGACATCAACCGGATCCGATTCGTCACGCATCTCGCTCTTCATACATGCGGCTTATCGCTCCGGTTTCGTCTTCGGCTCCTTGTCCGATCCTGGCTAGTTCAGTTCCCCCGCGACCGAGTGCTTCAGCAGGTCACCGGTTCCGAAGCGAGCGACCCGCAAATGGCCTTACCTTTCCAAAAAAGGGAAAAGTTCAAAAGGGAAGGACCCAGACAAAAAGGCCCTCCGCAAATGCGGAGGGCCTTCCCTGTTTCAATACCTGCGCTTACCTCGCCCCGGACGGCGGCGTGTTCAGCAGCGGCTCATTGGCCGCCAGCGACCCCACGTACTTGATGGTACTCCGCGGAGTCAGCATCGTCATGATCGCCTCGCCCGTAGCCGTGAAAAGGTTGATGCCGAATGTGTAGACATTCCCCTCCCCGTCGGCCGCATTGAACGAAATATTCCAGCCCGACTGGGTCTTCGAAGCCTTGTAATCCTTCGGTCGCGGCGCATCGAAATTGAGTACCTCGACATAAGGATTCAGGTAGCCCCTCAGCGTAGGCAGGTGCACCTCGATATGGTCGGGGAAAACGGCGAGGTAGTAGTAGATGTTGTTGATCGTCTGCTCGCCTCCGCCGGGCACCTCGAGCACGCTGACGGGCAGGAACTGGAAGTTGCGTGACTGCACCAGGCTGTCCTGCCGGGCTATGAAACGTGCGTTGCGTTCGGCCCGTTCTTCGGCCCGGGCCTGCCGGCGCACCGTTCCCGGAGCGAACTCCGCAGAAGTGACCGGCAGAGAGGGCCGCTGGGCGAAAACCACGGTTCCCGCGAGCAGCATCAAAACCGACAAAATCCCTTTTTTCATCGCCGTAGTGGTTTTACTTTTAGAACAGCGCTTTGACCGTACCCTGGTAGGTCACGGTATTGAACTGGTCGGTAGCGACGGTCAGTACGCCTTCCTGCGTGAGCGAATAGATCGTCAGCGTGAAAGTATACGTGTATTCGGTCATCGCATCGGTCTGGAAGGTAATCGTCCAGCCGTCGGAGTTCTGCACGGCGGCATAGCCTTGCACCTGCGGCATCAGCGCATTGAGCGAAGTGATGATGGCGGGACCTGCAACGGCGTTCTGGATATACGGCAGGTCGATGTCCACATACGACGGTTTTACCGTCAGCATGAAGTTGGGATTGTAAATGGTGTGTGCCACGCCGGCGGGCATCTGCTGGAACTGGTCGGGCACGAAACGGTAGCCTTTGGACATCACGATCGAGTCCATGCGCTTCAGGTCGGCGGAATTCCGCGCAGCGCGGGCTTCGACGCGTTCCGTACGGCGCGAAAGGTATTCGGCGTCGGTAATCAGGACTTGGGCGGATGCGCTCAGGCCGAACAGGCTGGCTGCCATCACAAGGAATAAGTTTTTCATAGCTTTAAAAGATTAAAATATTGAATAAAGTTATTGGGAGTCTCTATACGTTTATCAGTAGTTACCCATTTGCAGGGGATAATATCAAATTCCCTGCCTGAATTTTGGCTATAAGCCGTTTACCCTCTTTTTAGCGCGAAAAACTGTTTTCACGGGGCGGTATTCCGAACGATTTTGCTATCTTTGCTTACAGGGTCCGGCATTAGGATTTACGGGGCTTGAAAGGGTTTCCGGCCGTCGCGCGGAAGGGCGAAAAAAATTCCGCCGCCGTGCAAAAAAAAACGAACCCATCCGATTTTTCCGGTGAGTTTCCGCCGGTTGTAGAGCGT